>Ga0114966_10000251_pt1 | contig 51252 bp, 55 predicted proteins | sample M_130207_XF_Meta_FD_87029 | JGI IMG/M metagenome (GOLD analysis project Ga0114966, IMG submission 87029) | Freshwater microbial communities from Lake Montjoie, Canada to study carbon cycling - M_130207_XF_MetaG | ecosystem: Environmental > Aquatic > Freshwater > Lake | place: Lake Montjoie... | reverse complement strand
TTCAGGTAAAAGTGAAATGATAAGGGACTTATTAACGGAAGGCATCCTCCCCTACTTCGCACTTCTCCCTTGGGCGTTCCAAGGTATGGTTCACCCCTCTGAGCACGCCCATCCACATCAAAGTTGCCCACACCCCCAATCTCAAGAACCAGGAGGCGATCCTGCCCCGCAACAGGCTCACGGTCATCACCGGCGTCAGTGGCTCGGGAAAGTCGTCCCTGGCCTTCGATACCCTTCATGCGGAGGGTTGCCGTCAATACCTCGAATCCCTTTCCGCCAAGGCTCGAGGGATGCTTGAGTCAGTGGCCCGCCCCGACGTCGATTTTATCCGCGGGCTCTCCCCCGTCATCGCGATCGCGCAACGCACGGGCGGGAACACCAATCCGCGCTCAACGGTGGCGACGCTCACCGAAATCGCCGACCACGCCCGCCCGCTTTGGATCTTAGCGGGCGATCGGCGATGCCTCAAGGATGGCCACCCCGTTCGCCGACGCTCATTGGATGATAATCTTCAGGCCCTCGAAGTCATTCCCAACGGCACGCGATTGATGCTCATCGCACCCATCACGAAAGATCGTCCCTCGGTCTTGCTCGAAACGACCGCCGAGCTCAGTCGCCGAGGCTTCACGCGGCTGCGTCTCAATGGCAAAGTTGTCACGCTCGAAGAAGCGGAAGGCTTACTCGTCGGGCGCGACGCACAGCAACTTGACGTGGTCGTGGACCGCATCGTGATGGCGACCGACCAAAGGAGTCGCCTCGCCGACTCCCTCGAACTCGCTTTTCGCGAAGGACGAAATCGCGCCCTCGTCCTCGCCGAGAGTGGCGGTGACTGGACCGAACACGTGCTCTCCCTTCACCTTGCCTGCGAACACTGCGGCGAGACGTATGAAGATATCAGCCCGCGCGCCCTCTCGCACAATCACCCGAGCGGTGCCTGCCCGGATTGCGGCGGTTTAGGCCGGCAATTACGTTTCCAAGAAAGTCTCTCGGTCCGCGACGAAAGCCTTTCGCTCAATGATGGCGCGGTAAAACCCTGGAAATGTGCGACCCGCAAGACGCTCATCCGACGCAATGCCACGTTACGCGCCTTGGCCGAACAGACCCCCTTCGACCTCAAGACCCCCTGGCAAGATTTAGCCCCGGGCATTCGCCAACTCATCCTGCACGGCGATCCGAAAAGAATCTTTCAACTACCGCCAGCCAAAGGACGTAAATTAGTCGAGACCGTCTGGGCGGGCATGTTCGCAGAGCTTGAACATGCCTACCGGACGACGACCGGCGAATCCCTCCGCCAACGGTTACTTCACTTCCAGTCCGGCTCGACCTGTGCGGGTTGCCACGGCCAACGCCTGTCGCCTTCGGCACTCTCCCTTCGCCTGGCCGGTAAAAATATGGCTGAATTCCTGGCCTTAACGATTCCCGCAGCCCTCGCCTTCACCCGCGAACTTGCCACGCATCCGCGCGTCATCCCGACGGAAGAGGCGCGACGCGGCCTCGAGCAACGCCTGACTTTTTTGAACGATGCCGGCTTAAATTATCTCACCCTTGATCGCGAATGCAGCTCCTTGTCGGGCGGTGAAGCTCAACGCGTCCGTTTGGCCACCCAACTGGGGCTCGGACTAGTCGGCGTCACCTATGTGCTCGATGAGCCAAGCATCGGTCTGCACCCCAGCGACCATCAACGCCTGATCAAATCAATCCATGACCTGCGCGACCTCGGGAACACCATTGTCGTGGTCGAACATGACCGCGACATGATTAGGGCGGCGGACCATCTCATCGAAATGGGCCCCGGCGCTGGCGCGGACGGCGGAAAAATCATCTTTGAAGGTACCCCGAAAGCGTGCGTCAGCCATGCGACCTCCCGCACGGGCGCCTACCTCTCGGGTCGGGCCGACCTACGCCAAGTTATCAAACGCAAACCCGCTGGCCGCGAACACATCACGATCAAAGGCGCGACGGAAAATAATCTTAAAAATATTACCGCCCGGTTTCCCGTCGGCAATCTCACCGTTGTCTGCGGCGTTTCGGGTTCAGGCAAAAGCACGCTCGCTATCGACATCCTCTCGGCCACCGCTGCCCGGAAAATCAATGGCGCGAAAATTGTCCCGGGTAAAAACTCCGGGATTGAGGGTCTCGAAAAAATGGTCGCTTTTACCGCGGTCGACCAAGAACCCATTGGCCGGACGCCCCGTTCGAACCCCGCCACCTTTACGGGCATCATGGACTTGATGCGGGAGCTATGGTCTACCCTGCCCTTGGCTAAAGTCCGCGGTTACGGGCCAGGCCGCTTCAGTTTTAATGTCCGCGGCGGCCGCTGCGAAACCTGCGCCGGCGAAGGCTCGGTCGCCCTCGATATGCAGTTCCTCGGGGAGACGTTCGTCGACTGCCCCAGTTGCGCCGGTCGGCGTTTTAACCGCGAGACGCTCGAGGTGCGGTTCAAGGGACTGAGCATCGCCGATGCCCTCGGCCTCTCCGTCAAGGAAGCCGGAGAAATATTCCGCGCGCAGCCGCGGCTGGCGGAAAAACTACGCACGCTGGAAGAGGTCGGCTTGGGTTATATTAAACTCGGCCAGGCAGCTAATACGCTCTCGGGAGGCGAGGCCCAAAGACTGAAACTCGCCTCGGAGTTATCGCGGCGCGATCATGCTGGCAGGCTTTATGTTTTGGACGAACCCACCACCGGCTTAGCTTGGGATGACGTTGCCAAATTATTGGCGTTACTCGGTCGCCTCCGAGATGCCGGGGCGACCCTTATCGTCATCGAACACCATGCCGACGTCATCCTCGCCGCCGATTGGGTGATGGAACTTGGCCCGGAAGGCGGTGAGAAAGGCGGCAGCCTCGTCTACGTCGGCTTGCCCGAAGGCCTGCTCAAGCAGAAGGGCTCGCCCACTGGAGAAGCCCTCGCAGGAAACTAAGCGAACCGCTCAGAACTTTGGTGCGAGGAGCGCTGCGACTGCATGCAGGTCCGCGACCTCGCTGTCGTTGAATTCGTAAGGCTGCATCTTGCCGATACCGAGCACGCCGATGACCTTGCCATCGGCACCGAGCACGGGAACCGCGAGGGCGCCTTGCACGTTCGTCTTGCGAGCGTCGGGTTTAGCCACGCCACCGAGGTCTTCCTGAAGATTGCAGAGCTGGACGGCCTCTTTGCGCTGGGCGGCGCAACCGGCGATACCCTTACCGAAGGGGATATTGTCGATCTTAGGGAGCAGCATCGGCATGACCTGCGGCGGGATGCCGTGGTGGGCAATAAGCATGAGCAAGCCCGTGGATGAATCCGTGCGATGGATTGTCCCCGTCACGCAGCCGAAGTTCACAAGCACCCGGACCAGCACCGCGTGCCAGTCGGGCTGACCGACGAGAAGTTCCGGGATACCAGCGGTAGGTTGCGACATGGTAAGAAAATTAGACAATGCCCTTAGCCATGCGTTCCCTCAGCCAGACGAGACCGCCGGCTTCGTCGCTAAAGGCGCCGTCGAGTTGGGCTTCGAACGCCTCATCGAGGACTTGCGAGAACCAACCAGCGGGCTTGTGGCCCATGGCAATCAGATGGCGGCCGAGGACGATTTTCTTGGGCGCCGAATCCTGGAGATGAAGGGCCGCCGCCCGTTCAGTGAGCCAAACACCCTGCGGCGAGGGCTCGGCGGTAGATTTCGAACCCCTCCCCTTTCGGTCGGCCTCATCGACGCGTACCAATCGATCAATGCGGACGACTTTATTTGCCAATCGCCGAACGGCCGCATCGCCCGCCTTGGCCCGGAATAATTCCCAAGGCTGCGCGTGCCAACGAACCAGAGGCAGAATCGATTCGATTAATTTCACCTCACGGGTGATCTGCGCGAGGAATTTTGGCGAGAGATTAAAACTCGCCTCCTCATGCCCATAGGCATGCCAGCGGTCGTCATGAGGCTCTTTCTTCGTCGTGGTGGCCTTGCCGATATCGTGAAGCAGCACGGAGAGCCCGACGATTAAATCTTCGTCGCGGTCGCCAACGCGCGCCTTGGCAAAAGCATCAAGGCAAAGACCCGTGTGCGTCCACACGCAGCCTTCGGGATGCCATTCCGGATCCTGCGGCACACCAATCATCGCGTGCAGTTCCGGATAGAATTTCGACCAGCCGCAATCTCGGAGGAAATTTAAACCGACCGACGGCTTCACGCCACGCAAGATAAGCTTCGTCCACTCTTCCATCAGGCGTTCCGGAGGGAGGTCGGCCTGAGAAAGCGAAGCGCAGAGCGCGACGGTCTCTGGAGCGACCGTGAATTCGAAGCGCGCGGCGAACTGCATCGCGCGGAGGACCCGGAGCGGGTCTTCGGCGAACTTGGCTGACACATGGCGGAGACGACGTGCCTGCAGGTCAGCGACGCCGCCCCAGGGGTCGACCACCTCGCCCGTGAAGGGGTTCCACATAATCGCGTTGAGCGTGAAGTCGCGACGTTCCGCGGCGTCCTTCGGCGTCATCGAAGGGTCGGCTTGGACATCGAAATCCGTGTGCTTGGCGCCCGTGCGGTTTTCGCGGCGAGGCACGGAGACATCGACCGGGAAATCCTTAAGTTTAGTTACGCCGAAGGCCGCGCCGACGGTGATGATGCCAAATTCCTTACGGAGGGTCGCTTCGATCTGACGCGTGCCAAGGCCGTAGACCTCGATGTCGACGTCGAGGACCGGCACTTGTAAAAGCGCATCGCGCACGCAGCCGCCGACGAGGAACGGGCGGCCGCCAGCGTCGCGCAGTAGCTCGACCACGCGGCGCACGGGGGCGAAGTCGCCGTCGAGGCGGATGAGATTGGGCTGCAGGTCAGGCACGGCCCTACCCTACCGACGCACGGGCCGGAGGCGAGTGGTTTTGCGAATCAGAGGTTGGTCGTGAAACCTTCCTTCAACAGCCAGGCCTTCGCCGTCTCGCGACGGTCACCTTGCAGCACGATTTCGCGATCTTCCAAAGTGCCGCCCGTGCCCAAGGCTTTTTTCAATTGCTTGAGGAGTGCTTCGCGCATGCGCATCTCTTGGGACTCTAACCAGAGCCCCTTGAAAATCGTAACCTCTTTGCCACCCCGGCCGGCGCGTTCATACTGCAGAATGATTTTGCCCAGTTTAGGTTTAGCCTTGGCGACGGGCACAACCGGCTTGATGGGCGGACCAGGAGGAAGGTCAGCGCCATCGAGTTTATCGAAAGGATTGCCGCTCATGTGCCGCGACCACAGGTCCCTTCGCCCGGCTTGCCGCCTTGGAGATAAACCAAGGCTTTTTCGTAAGAACGGCGGCGCAAATAGTGATCCAAGTCCCCGGGAAGGCCTGAATTTAGGGTCGCCACCTCGCCATCCAGCACGCGGATACATTCCAAAACGCCCTCTTTAGGCAGGCCAGGACGGGTTAAGCCCTCGAGGGCCGTAATGATACGCTGGATGCGGGCGGGGTCCATTAGGCTGTAGATTGCAGAAGTAATGGTGGCGGGGCAAGCCCGAGGGGCGGTTTTCATGGTGGACAAAAGGCCGGGAACTTCCCTATACCCAACCCTCCATTGGATGGATAGCTCAGTTGGTTAGAGCGCCTGCTTTACACGCAGGATGTCGTGGGTTCGAGTCCCTCTCCGTCCACCCTTTTTAGCCCCAATACCATGACGCCCATCAAGAAGAAGCACACCCTCTCGGCCCTCGTCGAAAACAAGTTTGGCGTCTTGGCTCGTGTCGCCGGCATGCTCTCTGGCCGTGGCTTTAATATCGAGACCCTGAACGTCGGCCCCACCCACGACCCGGCCTACTCCCGGATCACCGCGACCGTGAGCGCCGACGAAGCCGCCTTGGACCGTTGCGTCAAAGCCTTAGACAAGCTCATCAACGTCATCACCGTGGTGGACTTTTCTCGCGAAGAGGTCGACCACGTCGCCCGCGAGCTCATCCTTTGCAAAGTGAAGTGCGACAAGAAGACTCGTACCGAGATCTTGGAAGTCGCCGGATTATTCCGCGCCAAGGTCGTCGATGTCTCCCACGATTCGCTCCTCATCGAATTTACGGGCAACGTGACCAAGATCACCGCCTTCCTTGATCTGATCGAGCCTTTCGGGATCATCGAAACCGCTCGAACCGGTGCCGTCGCCTTGACGCGCGGTAAGAAAAAAGTCAGCTAATCACCCCTCTTTTCCATCACATACCATGCCTGCTAAAGTCTACACTGACAAGGATGCCGATCTCGGCGTTCTTAAGAACAAGACCCTTGCCGTTCTCGGCTTCGGTTCCCAGGGACACTCCCACGCGATGAATCTCCGCGATAGCGGACTTAACGTCATTGTGGGTCTGTACAAGGGTTCGAAGTCCGCCGCCGCGGCCAAGAAAAAAGGTTTCAAGGTCTACGAGACCGCCGAAGCCGTCCGTCGCGCCGACGTCATGCTCGTGGGCATCCCCGACATGAAACAAGCCGACGTCTGGGAAAAGGATATCGCCCCTAATCTTGGCAAAGGTGACAAGACCGTCCTCTTCATCCACGGCCTCTCGATCCACTACAAACTGATCAAGCCTCTCAAGAACGTCGACATCGCCATGGTCGCTCCGAAAGGACCTGGCCACGTCGTGCGTGCTCAATACGTCGAAGGCAAAGGCGTTCCTGCCCTCATCGCCATCCAGCAAGACATCTCCGGCAAGGCGACCAAGACTGCGTTGGCTTGGGCCAAGGGCATCGGCTCGACCCGAGCCGGCGTCATCAAGACCTCCTTTAAGGAAGAAGCTGAGACCGACCTCTTCGGTGAACAGGCCGTCCTCTGCGGCGGTGCCTCCGAGCTCGTCAAGGTGGGTTACGAAACCCTCGTCGAAGCGGGCTACCAGCCCGAGATGGCTTACTTCGAGTGCCTCCACGAGCTGAAGCTCATCGTCGACCTCATGGTCGAGTCCGGCATCTCCGGCATGCGCTTCTCGATTTCCGAGACCGCCAAGTACGGAGACATCACCCGTGGTCCTCGCGTGATTAACAGCTCATCCCGCAAGGCGATGCGCGAGATCCTCAAGGAAATCCAATCTGGTAAATTCACCGCCCAGTGGGTCAAGGAATACAAGGGTGGCCTGAAGAATTACAACAAGTTGCTCAAGCAGGGGGAGAACCACCCGATCGAAAAGACCGGCCAGCGTCTCCGCGCCCTCATGCCCTGGGTCCAGAAGCGCAACATCCGCGGCGCCCAGGCCGAGTACACGACCAAGTAAAGGTCGCCGGGAAACCGGAACCCAAAGGGCCGACGCAAGTCGGCCCTTTTTCGTGCCCGCTTACTTCGCTGCCGGCGCCTTGCCCTGAGGGCTACCCGGCAGAAACTCTTCGCGGCTGATGAAGCCGTCACCATCGGCATCCCGTCGCGCAAACCATTCGGCAGCGTCGGCCGGAGAACGGCTCACGGAGAACTCCGCACGAGAGAGTTTGCCGTCGCCGTCGACGTCGAGCTTCTTGAACAACGTCGTACGCTCGGCGGAATCGTTAGCCTTAGCCTTGCCCTTCCCCTTCTTCGCCGGCTTGTCTTCGCCAGGAATCGCCGGGAGCGGCAGGTAATCGAAGTCGATGATCATCTTCTTCGCCATCTCCAGACGCAAAGTGCGCTCGACTTCGGCGACCTCGGGTTTACCGCTAAGATTATTCAATTCGGCTGGGTCCTTTTCCAGGTCATAGAACTCGTAAACTGGACGCGGTGCGGAGAAGTAAGTGGCGCTCATGCCCGGCGCCATCGCGCCCTCGGCATTTAGGCTTTGCATGGATTTCCAAGCTGAGCCGCCGGCGCTGTCGACAGGCGAATAGGGTATCCATGGGGTACAGTTGTAAATCGCCTTATACCGGTCACTACGGACCGCACGGGACAGGTCGTAGCCACCGCTATTCATAGCGACTTGTACGGGAGCACTGCCGTGGGGGCCACGCTCCGTAAAAACGTAGTCCCGCGTCTTGGGAGCCGTGCCTTTGAGAATCGGCAAAAAACTGACGCCGGTCATGCCTTTGGCCGACTTGAGACCAGCGGCATCCAGCACCGTCGGCCCAACGTCTTCCCCGCTGAGTAAAGACGAGGAATCGCCACCGGGTGCGACGACGCCAGGCCAGCGCACCACGCAGGGCACGTTGCAGCCAGGGTCATAAAGCGAGCCCTTACCATGCGGTAATGCCTGACCATTATCGCCGGCGAAAATCACGAGGGTATCCTTGGCCAAGCCAAGTTTATCCAGCACCGCTAACACCTTGCCTGTCGTCTCGTCGACGCGATTCACCTCACCGCAATAGTCGGCATATTGCTCCCGTACGCCCGGCAAATCAGGCACATGAGCTGGCAATTTGAGAGAGGCTGGATCCGGACGATAGGACGCGGGCGCGGTCCAAGGGTGATGAGGATCGCTGAAGTTCACCCAAAGACAGAAAGGCTTATCCTTTGGACGGCCTTCAAGGAAGGCTGTAGCCTGCTCCACCGCGACCGGATCGGAGCCCGTCTGCACCACGTCGAAACGATCCTTGAAAGTCTTGAAGCCGCCGACTTCAAGGAACTTGCCCAATTCGTCGTCACCCTTCGCAGAGCCATCAAGGTGATAGATCCGGCCGACGACGCCCACGTAATATCCCGCCTCCTTCTTCAGAACTTCAGGGAACGTGATCACGTCGCGCGGCAATGGTGAAGAAAAGCGCGTGATGCGGGCGGCCACAGGTGAGCGACCGCTCAGATAAGATGCGCGTGAGGGCACGCATTGCGGGGCGGCGGTAAAGAAGCGCCGGAATTTAATCCCCTCCGCCGCCAACTTATCGATACAGGGCGTGCGCACATTACCGTCACCATAACAGCTCAGGTAGGGGTAACTTTGATCGTCGGAAAGAATGAAGAGGACATTCGGTCGCTCGCCGGCGACGGCCTGGATGCCCATAAACATGACAAGAAATAAGACCCAGGGGTAAGCTTTCATACCTAGGGCTTAGTCTTTAATCTCAAATCATCAACATTCTTAGAAACCGGGAGAGGGTGGCCTATTTATGATTATTTTGTGAAAAAAACCAACCTCAACGGCGGCTAGGGATTGCAGTCTGGCGATTATTCCATGGGCTACTGCCATCCCCATGCGTGCGCAATCACCCACCCCCGACCCTCTGCATTCCGACGCGTTCCTGGCGCGCCTGATGCGCGACCAACTCAAACTGTCGATCGCTTGCGCGCTGTGCTTCGCCATCGCGCTCATCGCCCTGCCCTTACTGAACTACTTTCAGCCCGCGTTCATGGCCCAGCGCATCTTCGGCTTCACGCTCTCTTGGCTGATTCTGGGAGTTCTCTTCTTCCCGTTCGTTTGGGTTATTTCCTTCGTCTTCATCAAGCGCTCCATCGCCCTTGAAGTCGCCGAAGCCCAAGCCGCCACCAAGGATGGCGCCAACCGCTGAACATGAGCCTCCCACTTGCCTCCCTCTTTCTCGCCGAACTCGGCAAGGTCGATCCATGGATTGCCATCTGCTCGCTCGCGACGGTCTTCGTGACAGTCGGCATGGGTTTCTGGTCCGCTGGAAAATCTAAAAATGCCGGTGACTTCTTCGTCGCAGGTCGTTCGGTCTCGGTCGGCTGGAATGCTTCCGCGATTTCCGGTGAATACCTTTCCGCCGCTTCTTTCATGGGCGTGGCCGGCATGGTGATGGCGACGGGCTACGATGCCCTCTGGTATCCGGTATGCTATGCGTGCGGGTATTTGTTCTTATTGCTCTTCATCGCCGGGCCGCTGCGTCGCTTTGGAGCTTACACCATTCCGGACTTCGCCGAAGGTCGTTACGACTCCCCGCTCTTCCGCAAGATCGCCGTCTGCTTCGTGCTCTTCATCGGCTTCTTTTACACGATGCCGCAGATGAAAGGCGCAGGTACGACCTTGGCTTACATCTTCCCAGGCCTGCCTTATTGGGCGGGCGTCGTAGTCGTCGGAGCCGTCATCACGCTCAATGTTTCCTTAGGAGGCATGAAAGGCATCACCCTCGTACAAGCCTTTCAGTATTGGCTTAAAGTGTTCGCCATCACCGTACCCATCTTCGTCTTAGCTTCGATTGTCGGACATTACGAAGATCACGTCAGCGCTAATAAGACCGCTTTTGAGACCGCCGCCTCCGCCCCGGCGAACATCGAAAGAAAGGCCCTGCCCGCCAAAGCGCCGAAAGACGAGCAGTGGATTTCCCCTTTCGGCAAGCTAACCACCAAAGCGGTCGATGCGTCGATCGCCGCGGCCCCCACGCCCGAAGCCAAAGCCGCACTCGAAGCGAACAAGAAGCCCTTTTCCCTTCTTTACACCTACTCGCTAATCATCGCACTCGTCTGCGGCACCGCTGGCTTGCCGCATATTCTTGTCCGCTTCTACACCAACCCGGACGGCGTCGCGGCCAAACGCACGACGATGTGGGTAATGATCCTCATCGGTGTCTTCTACGTTTTCCCGCCGGTGTATGGCGTCATCGGTCGCTCACTCACGCCAGAACTTTATGATGCCGTCGGCGCCAAGGGCACGGATAAAGTCGTACTCGAACTACCCACCTTGCTCGCGGGCAAGAACCACGCGCTGCTCGGCTCAGTCCTCTCTGGGATCACCTGTGCGGGTGCGTTCGCGGCGTTTATGTCAACATTCTCGGGTCTGCTTGTCTCGATGACTGGCGCGCTCGCGCATGATGTCTATGGACGTATGCTCAAACCGGACTCGACGCCCGAACAGCGTCTGCGCGCCTTTAAATGGGCCGCCGTCATCATCGGCGCGGTTTCCATTCTACTCGGCATGCAAGTCGAAGCGTTGGAAATCAACTTCATGGTTGGTCAGGCTTTCGCCATCGCCGCGGCCAGCTACTTCCCCTTGCTCTTCATGAGCGTCTGGTGGCGCGGTATGACGATGCCGGGGGCAGCTGCAGGCATGCTTGGCGGCGGTGTCAGCGCCCTGCTGGCGATTACGATGACTTCCATTTCCGATGTCGCCGCCGCGAGTGCGAAGAAAATTACCGATGTCGCTCAACTGGCCGCCTTCTGGCAGGACCATCCCGTGGCGAAAAGCCTCGCGGACATGTGGGTGGCCCATCCGCTCGCCCGCATCCTTTGCGAACAGCCCGCCATTTGGGCCGTCCCCCTCTCCATTACGCTCATGATCGTCGTTTCCAAAGCCACTGCGGCCAAGGTTCCTGGCGACATCCGCATGAAGATGCTCGTGTTGCATGCCCCGGAAGCTTTGGGACTTAAGCAAGAGTACATCAAGGAACACGAAGGGCTTAGTCACTAAGCTGACTGGCGGGTTAATTTCGCCGCCACAATCACTTGAAACTTGGAAGTCCGCCGTGAGGCGTCTTTGTTGGGTCGTGCAAACTAATCTTAACGAAGACGACCTCAAGGGCTACCGAGTCGTGCAGGTGCTTTCGCTTCTCATCGCGGGGGGAGCGCTCTACGCCGCCTTCCTTATGACCCGCAAAGGCGGGGCGGTTTACCTTGGGCTGGAAATCGACCCTTTTGAGCGTGAAGCCATGGTGGGCGCCTTCGTCGGGATTCCTACTTCTATTTGCGGGGCGACAATCGCGTATTTAGCCGCTTATGAACGCCGCTGGGGATTCGTCCGCTGCCTCGCGACCTTGATTTTCATCGGTAACCTGCTCATCCCTTTGACCTGGGGCGTCCTTTGGCTTATGAAATCAGGCCTCTTCTCAAGCTAAGATGTCCCGGCCCATCGTCATCGTAACTCGCGGCAGCCCGCTGGCGCAACAACAAGCCCATGATGCGGCGGCAAAGATTGCCCAAGCGCTGCAACGCCCTACGGAAATACGGATCGTGACGACGACCGGGGATCGTCAAGCCAATTGGTCGCTGGAGAAACAAGGGGGTAAGGGCCTCTTCACCGCCGAGCTTGAACAAGCTTTACTACGAGGCGAAGCCGACGTGGCCGTCCACAGTTCTAAAGATCTCCCGACCGAGATGCCGGCTGGGCTGGCAATCGCGACCTGCCTGACTCGACAGGACGCCCGCGACGTACTCGTCCGCCGGACCGACATCGAAGAACCTAAGTTGATCGCCACGGGAAGCCCGCGCCGCCGGGCGCAGGGAGCCTTGAAATTTCCCCAAGCCCAATGGACGGAATTGCGCGGTAACGTGGACACGCGCCTTAAAAAACTGGTCAACGGAGATGCGGAAGCTTCCTACCTTGCGGCGTCTGGCCTGAATCGTCTCGGAATCAAAAACTGGGAGGGGCTCGCCTTTGAACCCGTCAACATTGTTCAAATGGTACCCGCCGCGGGCCAAGGAGCGGTCGCGATTCAGACCCGCTCTATCGACACCGTACTCTACCTGGCCGCCGGCTGCGCAACGACGACCTTTTCCGTCTTTGTCGAAAGACTTTTCTTGGCCAAACTCGGCGAAGGCTGCCACACCGCCTTCGCTTGTCACCACTCCGCCGGAAGGATTCACCTGTTCCGGAGCGACTTTGGTCGCCATGAGATTGAGTTCCCCGCGACCGACCTGACCGCCGCCTCTCAACTCGCTGACCGCATCCTGCAACACCTCCTGCCCCGTCAATCATGAGCAAACTTCCCTTACGCGATCGTCTCGTCGTCCTCACCCGCCCAGAAGGTCGCGGGGGCGATTGGAAAGAATTGCTCGTCGACGCCGGCGCAGCGGTCTCCGAACTACCCTTGATTGAAATCAGCTTCGAGCCAGACGATACCGTACTGAGCGAAGTCCTCGACGCTATGGGCGAATACGATTGGATCATCTTCACGAGCCCCAACGGAGTCCGCGGATTTTTTGACCGGTTCTTTGAACGCTTTTCCGATATCCGTTCCGTCGGAGGCGTACGCTTCGCTTGCGTCGGCCCTTCGACTGAAAAGGCCTTACGCGGCTATCATTTAGATTCGGACCTGACCGCCGCCAAGCCGGACGCCCTTTCACTCGGACAAGAACTCATGACCAAGTTCGACGTCGAAAATCAGAAAATCCTGCTCGTCACTGGCAATCTTAATTCACCCGAACTTTCGCGTCTTCTCATGGAGGGCGCCCTGGCTATCGTCGATGTGATCAAAGTCTATGCGACCGAAGAAAAATCTGTCGCGGAAACGCCCGAAGCGGCCGAATTCCGTCGCCATGGCGCCGATGCGATTGTCTTCGCCAGCCCTTCCGCCGTGGAATCATTCCTGCACCAGGCGGCCTCCTTGCGACCGGACGTGGGCGCGCGGCAACCCAAAGCCATCGCCGTCGGGCCGACGACCGCCGACGCCCTTCGTAAAGCAGGCGTGCCCTTGGCCGGCATGGCTGCAGCCCCCACCGCCAAAGCCATCCGCGATGCCGTGATCGCGGCCCTGACATGATCGGAAAAATCATTATCAAAGTTTGCGGAATCACGCGGCAGGCCGACGCCGTCGTCGCCCTTGAATTCGGCGCCGACTACTTAGGTATCAATTGCTGGGACGGATCGCCGCGCTTTGTCCCGGCCAACCGCCGGGCAGCTTTATTACGCGAAATACCGCCAGGTAAACGGGTCGCCGTCACCGTCAACCCGACCGACGACGAAGCATCAGCTTTCATCGCCGAAGGCTTTGATATTGTTCAGGTTCATTTTGATCCCGCGAAAAAAGAGTGCGACCCCGCCGGCCTTTCGACCTGCATCGGGAAAGCCCATCTCTGGCTTGCGCCTAAATTGACCGATGGCGCCGAATGGCCCAAGACCTTGATCCCTTTGGCGGCCGGCTTCATCCATGACGCCCACGCCCCCAATTCTTTCGGGGGCACAGGCAAACAAGCGGACTGGGCTCGCTTCCAAAAGCTCACACAAACCTATCCAGACGCTCTTTGGATTTTGGCGGGGGGATTAGGGCCAACCAACGTCGAAGCAGCCTTAAAAGCTGAACCCAAGGGTTTAGACCTTAATAGCGGGGTCGAACTAGCCCCGGGCTTAAAATCTGCCGAACTATTGTTTGAAGTGAAGCAAGCCTTGCTTAAAAACGACCAATCCTAAGCCCCTTCCCGCTTACAACCCACTTGGCACGGGGGATGCATAAGTGGACTTGCCCAACCGAACGCCTAACCCAACCTACCACACACCATGAAGCTCGTCGTCGCCATCATCAAACCCTTCAAACTTGAAGAAGTTAAGGACGCTCTCGCCGAAATCGGCATTGAAGGAATGACCGTAACCGAAGTCAAAGGCTTCGGCCGCCAAAAGGGTCACACGGAGATTTACCGTGGCTCTGAATACACCGTCGATTTTCTTCCCAAGGTGAAGATCGAAGCCGCCGTCGCCGACGAACAAGTCGAGAAGGCCATCGCCACCATCTCCAAGGCTGCCCACACCGGCAAAATCGGTGACGGTAAGATTTTCGTGATCGGTCTCACTGACGTCATCCGTATCCGGACAGGCGAACGTGGTCCGGCCGCCATCTAAGCGTTTGCTTAGAAAGCAAAAGGGCGACCCAAGGGTCGCCCTTTTTTTGGCACAGATACGAAACTTCCCCTATTTAACACTGGCGGCCTTGGCGGCCTCGCGCTTGGCCAACATGCCGGGAGAGTTCCACTTGATGACGTGGTAGGTCGCTTGCCCTTCACCAACGTTGCGGATGCCGTGTTCGATATTGGCCGCCTGGAAAATGACCGAGCCCGGGCCGAGTTTGATCCACTCGCCCGCGACAAGCGCTTCGACTGTGCCTTCCTTAACGATGAGCAGCTCTTCGTCAGCGTGCTGGTGAGGCGGGTGTGGCGCTTGGCCCTTGTTCAGGGTCGTCACATGCATCTCGAGCTCGTCCAGGGTCGCAGTCGGGGCGCGGCAGACGGAGCGGGATTCGCCGGCCTTGGTCTGCTTCACCACGAGTTTTTCCCAATCGAAAGCCATCGAGCGCATAATCGGCTTGGGGGCGTCCGGTGTAACCGCCGCCACGGGAGGCGCCGTCATGAAGCCAACTAAGCCAAGGCAGACGCTCGCCGTTAAGGTGGCGACCAGCAAATCACGACGGGTAAGGGGTGTCATCCCTCACTTCTAGCCCTCTCTGGCGAGGAGTAAAGACGGCTTGTCGGCCTGGCGCCACGGACCGCCTTGCACTGGGGACGGGCCCGCGGCTAATCTATACCTATGTTGCGCCCCCTCATGGGAAACCTTGTCCTGATACTCGTGGCCTGCCTGGGCTTCACCGGCTGTGGGGCCAAGAAAAGTACGGCCGTCCTCAAGGCCGAAGCAGGGGTGCTCGTTATTAATAATATCGCAGAGCCGTCCAGCCTCGACCCGCAGACCGTCACGGGCCTTTCCGAAAGCCATATCATGTACGCCCTCTTCGAAGGGCTGGTCAATTATGACCCCGTCGACCTTCACCCAATCCCGGGCGTCGCCGAAAGTTGGACGAGTTCCGCCGACGCCAAGACTTGGACGTTCAAACTCCGCCCTGCTGCGCGGTGGTCCAATGGCGACCCCGTCACCGCCCAAGACTTCCTCTTCAGCTGGGAGCGGATGCTTATGCCGAGCTTCGGAGCCGAATATGCCTCGATGCTGCACGTGGTCAAAGGGGCCAAAGATTTTAATACCAAAAAAATCAGCTCCTTCCGCGACGTCGGCTTCCGGGCGCCCGACGCGCACACCCTCGAGATCCGCCTGGAAAATCCCGTTCCTTATTTCCTCCAGCTTATTTGCCATCACAGCTGGCTACCCGTCCACCCTCCGACGATCCTGAAGTTCGGGACCATCGACCAACTCAACACGCCGTGGACGCGACCAGGCGCGCTCGTGGGCAACGGGGCCTTCACCCTGGAAAGTTGGGAAGTGGCCCGCAACCTGGTGGTGCGGAAGAATGCGAGTTATTGGAATGCCGGGGAGGTCTCGCTCAACGCCATCGAATTCCGGGCCATCGCGGACCTGTACGCCGAAGAGCGGGCCTTCCGCGGCGGCGAGTTGCACATCACCGGTACCGTGCCGCCATACAAGGTAGCCAAACTGCTCGAACAAAAATCTCCCGCCCTGCGGCTCGACCCGTTCATGTCCGTGGCGTTCATCTGGATAAATAATGATATCAAAAATAACGAACCTGTCCGCAAGGCCTTGGGCGACGCCCGCGTGCGCCAGGCCTTGGGTATGGTGATCGACCGGGAACAAATCGTCCGCAAAGTCCTGCGCACGAACGACGCGCCAGCTTACCACTTCACGCCGCCCGGCGCCGGCGGTTTCCACGCCAAAGCTCGGTGGAGCCAAGAGGTAGCCCGCGCCCAAAAACTCTTGGCGGACGCCGGCTACCCTGGCGGCAAAGGTTTCCCGAAACTGGAATACCTTTACAACACTTCCGAAGGCGCGCAGATGGCCGCCCAGGCTTACCAAGAGATGTGGCGCGAACGGTTAGGCATTCAAGTTGAACTCAAAAATTTCGAATGGAAAGTCTACCTCAATGCCATGCACAAAGGAGAATACCAGATCGGCCGAGGCGCCTGGAGTGGAGACTATAACGACCCGAACACTTTTCTGGAAATGTTCATCACGGGTAACGAACTCAACCAATGTAATTGGAGCGACGCGGAGTATGACCAGCTGATTGGCCAGGCAGCCCAGGAGGTAGATCCCGCCCGCCGTTTTGAATATTTCCAGCAAGCGGAAGCCCGGCTCGTCAGCCAAGCCCCGGTCCTGCCCGTCGTATTTAATAAGAATAAGTTCCTCATCCGGCCCGAAGTCCAAGGCTGGTACCCGACCGTGCTTGATCAACACCCCTTCACGGCGGTTAAGCTCGTCCCTGCGAAAGGGGATTGATGCGGACCCCAAACCCCAACATCCTCTTCTCATGCGTCTCCTCGCCTTCGCCTTCCTGCTCGCAACCTCCACCCTCGCCAACGCTCAGGCCGCCGGTGAGCCCTTGCCCAAGGGCGGAAGCGGCGTCGATCAAAGCTTCGTGAAATTACGGGGCGTCAGTTTCTTTTATATCGACGTTAAAACCTCCGAAACTCGCCCCGAAGACGCCGACCTGCGGGGTGAGATCCGCGATGCGATCGAGTTGGAACTCCGCCGCAGTAACATCACCCCGAAAGATTTCAATGGGCTCGCGCCCGAAACCTCGACCCCTTTGCTCACGATTGAAGTTCGCTTTGACCGCGGGCTCGGTCGTTATGCGGCCGACGTCATCCTTTCCATCAGCGATAACGCCACCGTAACGCGGAACAAAGAGTCCGTGCTGGCGACGACTTACGTGCAGACCAAGAAATCCATGGGGTCATCGGATAATACCCTTTCGCGCGAAGTTAAAAACCGGAGCCGCGAAGCCGTCTTGGAACTGATTGAAGGAATTAAGAAACTTAAAGGGAACTAAACCGTCCCATGCGTCGCTTGCTCCACAAGATGAAGGGCGATGGAGCCGCTCCGCCCCCGCGCCCTTCCCTGCAAGCGGTCGGACTGGCTTTTACGGGCTGCGTCTTAGTCGTCGCGTTGCTGTCAAAACTTTCTGACCAAATCGGCACCGTGATTTTGATCGGCTCTTTTGGTGCAAGCAGCCTACTCGTCTTCGGCTACCCGGATGCCCCCTTCAGCCAGCCACGCAACCTGGTGTTTGGTCACGTCATTGGCGCCTTTATTGGTATCACTTTTCTTCATCTATTTGGAGATAGCTGGTTAATCCTGGCCCTGGCGCTTGGCACGACGGTCGCGGCGATGATGCTTACCCACACCGTTCATCCCCCGGCAAGTTCGACCCCAGTCGTGGTCTTCGGGCTCAAATCCTCGTGGATGTTCATCTTCCTTCCCACCTTAGTCGGGACGCTCACGATTCTTTTCTTCGCCCTCATTTACAATAACAGCGTTCGCCAAGAGCGCTGGCCCAAGCATTGGTAAGCGCCATGCCAAATCCTGAATCACGCCTGCAAGAACTCGGACTGACCCTTCCCGCCCCGCCTGCCGCGGCGGGCGCTTATGTACCAGCCGTCCGCACGGGTAACCTACTTTACCTCGCCGGCACCTTACCCATGCGCGATGGCAAAATTGTCTCCCTCGGCAAAGTCGGGAGAGAAATCGACCTGATCCAAGCCTCCGAAGCCGCAAAGCTCTGCACGCTCAACGCCTTAGCCAACGCCAAAGCCGCGCTGGGCTCGCTTGATAAGATTACCCGCGTGGTGATGGTGAACGGCTTCGTCCATGGTATCGATGGCTTTAGCGATAGCCCCAAGGTCCTTAATGGCGCTTCCGAATTCCTTCTGCAGATCTTCGGCGAAAGCGGTAAGCACGCGCGGGCCGCGGTTTCCGTCAACGGTCTACCGCTGGGGGCTTCCGTCGAAGTGCAGATCGTCCTTGAGGTGCGCGACTGAGCGGCGGGTCAGCCTTCCGATACGCCGACCTTAGGGAAATCAATCTTGAAAGCCCTGCCCTCAGGCGGCTTACCGCAGTTACCTATTTGGGTGCAAGCGCGGCGGACAAGCTCTGCGAGATGGTTATCTTGCGGGCGACTCAGCCAGCCGGAGAATGAAACGGAGCCGCCGGCATCGACGGACAACGTCACGCCGCAGCTCCCGGCCGAGGAAATCGCCCCGCCTTCAGCCGAAACAATCTCCGTCCAAGCCGAACGAAAACGTGCCAAGACTTCACCTGCATAAAGCTGCTGTTCCGTCGCTGATCCGCCCTCGCCGCCATTATCACCCGTGCCAAAGTTGCGGCCTTTTTTGACGGATACCCCGCCGATGCCACCCACTTTGCCCGAAGCTGAAGATTTTCCGCCTTTAGCATTCATGAAATCGCTCAAGGATGTTTTTCCGGAACCCGCCGCAGCCTTGGGGGTGCTCTTTGCTGTCGCCTTGGTCGTCGCACGGGCAGGCGCAGCGGCTTCGGCTTCGGCCTGAGCTCTGGCTTCTTGAATCTTCTCTACATCAAGTTTCTTGATCTTAACGATCTTCACGCCCGTCTTAGTGCCATTTTCTTCACCCTGAGCCACGCCGGCGGCTTTGCCGATTTCTCCCGGACGCTTACCCGGGATACCGTTCAAATCTACCAGGAGCGGATCAGCTGCCTCGATAGCTTGGCCCTCGTGACGAGAAGCAAGCCAGGATACCGCCACCAGCGCGCAGATGATCCCCGCATGCACTGCAATCGAACCAATCATTCCTTTGCCTTCGGCGGACATGGCTTTAGCGGATTTCGGTATCAAGACCGACCTTGGTGAGACCCTTTGCTTTGGCCTTGGACATCACATCGATCACTTTTTGATACGGCAACGTTCCGTCGACGCGAATACGGACAATCGGCTGCTCCGCCTCCGGTAGCGCCGCGATGGTGGAAAATTCAGCTTCTAATTGGGCACCTGTCACCGGGTGATTGCCGAACGTATAGGTACCGTCGCGAGCCACGTTGACAAAACGATACCGATCTTTGGTGTCCGCCTGTTTGCCGGCTCCCTTGTCCGCCTTCGGCAGATTGACGGCCGTCGTCTGCTCCAGCACCGGCGTCGCGATCATGAAGATAATGAGCAAGACAAAGCACAAATCCAGCATCGGCGTGACGTTCAGATCATTCAACACGTGCAACCGATGCGGCCTGGAAAAGGAACGCGCCATCGCCTTACTGGGCGTCTTCCCAGCCCGGCAGGGCGGAAGGGGGAGCGTCGAGCGGGCTCACCGTGGGGATATTGGCCGCCGTTGCCGCCGTTGCCGCCGTCATCGACGCCACCTGGGCCGCTCGCACCAGACGTTCGCGCTCTTGGGCTTGTTCAAAATTACGGCGGGCTTCGCCTTCCAGTTCCAACTCGACGCGATCGGCCAGCGAGCTGGCGAAATTTTCCAGTTCCGTCGTCATGATCTTAACCTGCGTCAAAAGATAGTTATAACCGAACGTCGCGGGGATGGCCACCAAGAGCCCCAGCGTCGTCGTCACGAGCGCACCGCAGACACCTGGCGCCAATTGGGCGATGCTGGCCTTTTCGGTCAGCGCACCGAAGGTCACCATCACACCCCAGACCGTTCCCAGGAGACCTAAGAACGGACCGCCCGAAACCAACGAACTTAACAGCACCATTTTGCTTTCGTAATTTACCATCGTCCGGGAAACGCCGCGTTGAATCGCATTCTCAACGTGACCCATGCAAAGCGTGACGTCGGACGGCTTCAGCAACCGACCCTTGTGGCGCTGGACGGCGGAGACGCCTTCCGCGACCAGGAATTCATAGGGCCCGAGATTGGCACCGCGGGGAAAGTTTAAAGCGACGACGGAAGGCTCGTCGCGCAAGCGACGTTCAAAGCCATGATTACGGCGTCGGAGTTCTTGGACGTCGGACCATTTCTGGATCATCGCGCCCCAACCGATCAAGGAGCAGACCACCAGCACGGCCGCCACGGCGAGACCGGGAGCATCCATCTGCTTAAAATACCAGAGAGCGCCTTTTTCGGCATCGGCCAGCACGACCATTAAGACGGGAGAAAGCATCGCTTTCATAGGCAATCCGACTCGAGCCGGGCTTCAACCTGAAAAGACCTACCGATGCTTGAAACGGAAGACTTTCTTCTTCATAGTTAAGTTTGATGATACCACGTCCATCATCCTGCACCGACTGCACCAAAGCCTGCGCCGTTTACTTTACCGTCGTCGCGGGCGGCAAGGCGATATCCCATGCCTGTTGCCAAGACTGCCCCGCCCTGCAAGCCGCGGCCGGTGACGGGCAACTCCCATCGGTTGCCCTCGGCCTCAAACTCACGATTCCAACCCCACATGGTCGGGGCAAATGCCCCACTTGTGGCTTCCGCTGGGCGGACTTCGTGCGTATCCACCGCATGGGATGCCCAACCTGCTATCAGACCCATGCCCAAGAGGCCCTCGAGACCATTGCGCGTATCCAGCCCGGTATCGAACACCAAGGACGGCGCCCCATGGGATCTACCGCCGACTCCCTGCTGCGTCTGACCAAAGCCCGTCAACTGCTCAAAGAAGCGCTTAAGGAGGAAGACTTCGAGACCGCCGCCGTTTTGCGGGATCAGATTTCTGATTTAGAGGGCAATTCCCTTGAGAGTAAGAAATAACCTTCGGCGTTGCTTGACCTTCAAGTCGGGGCACGCTGAGCCAAAAATATGAAGCCCACCGCCCTGCTCACCAATGATGATGGCATCAACGCGGCCTTCATTCATGCCCTTGTCGCGGCCTGCGAAGCTGAAGGTTTTAAGGTGATCGTCGCTGCACCCGCCGGCGAGCGCAGCTGGATTGGCCGGGCATTCAGTCGCCACCGGGAAGTCACCCTCTCGGATTACCCCAACCTCGGCAGTCAAGCGTGGTCCATCGATGGCACTCCTTCAGACTGTGTTAATATCGCCCTCGGGCATTTGTTAAAAACCCAACCCGACGTCGTCATCTCGGGCATGAATATCGGCTTTAATGCGACGATGCCATTATGCCTCAGCTCCGGCACCTTAGCGGGAGCGACCGAAGGAGCGGCCTGGAATCTGCCCGCCGTAGCGTGCTCCATGGACCTCGAACAAGCTACCTTTGAAAACGTCCATCGCAAATCTGCCGAGTGCCCCGACGCCCTCCGGCCGCACCTTGAAGCTGCCTGCCGGCACGCCGCACGTTTTGCCCGCGGACTTGTGGGCCACCCCGTCCGTGGCCTGCATGTCCACAGCTTAAACTACCCGGCGACCGTCACGGACACCACGGCGATGGAACGCAGCGTCCCGGCCTTAGTTCGACATGGGTCGCTGTTCAAACCTTCCGCCCAAGGCTTTACTTTCGCTTGGAACGACGGAGAGCAAGTCAGCGAAGGTGGCCAAACGGATTTAGCCGTGATCGAGCGGGGGCTGATCAGCCATACCGTCTTTGACTTCGGCAACGTCGGCCCGCTCTGAGTCAGCTCAGTGCGCGTGGCCGTGGTCGTCGTCATGGTCGCCGTGACCTTCGCCTGCAACGAAGACAGGCAAGAGAAGCACGAGGCCGGCGATGAACGCAGGCATCCATGCCTTACGCAAATCGTGGTGGGCTAAGAAAGGATAGAAGGCAATATAGCCCGCCAAAGACCATGCTCCAAGGTGATGGACGAAGAGCCATAAGCCCTGAAAGCCCGCATCGTTTGCCCGGCGCTGGACAGTGACGGAAAGGAAGCCGGCGAAGAAAACCGCAGATAAGATAAGCAGGAAGACTGCAAAAGGAGCCCAGCCCGATACGGCATGATGATGGATTTCTTCTTCCTGCTTCTTCACTTCGGCTTCAGCGGCGACCTTCGCCTGTTCCCGAGCGATTTTTTCGTCAAAAACCTTACCCTTAGCGGCGGCCTTCGCCTTGGAAAAAGCAGCCTCTTCGGACTTGCGGGAGACCTCCGCGATCTTTTGGGCGACTTCACCATGAGGAAGCCTTTCTGTCATGTAGTGGAAGGAGGCCGTCGAGAGCGCATAGAAAACGACGGAAAGAAGGGTGAGGTTAAGGGCCAAGCCGAAGCGGCTGAGTGGCTTGGTCAGATCCAGCGAGAAGGTCATAGGTTGAGTTCGGGAAATTAGATGACCCAACCTCGCCTTCAATTCCAAACTTGGAAACCTGACATATTCACGCCTCATAGATGGTAGATATGGCCAACCCTCTTCCTGAAACCGTACTTTTCGACCTCGACGGCACCTTGGTCGATAACTTTGAGGCTATCCATCGATGCTATGATGACGTGATGAGCATGATGGGGCTACCCAGCGTCACCCTCGAGCAGATCCGCCGTGCCGTGGGAGGTTCGGTTAACGTCACCGTTGTCAAGCTCGCCGGCGAAGCCAATGCGCCGACTGCCACCCGCCTCTTTCGCGAACACTTCCCCAGCGTTATGTACCACGGACTACGCGTCTACCCCGGATGCCGCGAAATTCTCGAAGGGCTCCGGGCGCGCGGAGTGCGGACCGCGGTTTACACCAATAAGGATGACGCGAATTCTAAGAAAATCATGGAGCACCTGGAGTTAAGCCATCTCTTTGACGGTATCTACGGGACGAACGTCCATCCTTGGCGCAAGCCCCAGCCGGAGTTTACGCAATTCGTCCTTTCTTCCCTAAAAGCCAAAATCGGTACCACGGTCATGGTGGGAGATTCGCCTTTCGATATCGCAGCCGCGCGGAATGGCGGACTCGCCGCCATCCATTGCGTCACCACGGGCAGCCATACCGCCGAAGAGCTCCAGCCTTACAACCCCGATACGATTCATGCCGGACTCAACGAGCTGGCCCGGGAGGCCTTCCGACTCGCATGATTTTGTTTCGCCCCAAAGGTACCGGAGTGATTGGCTGAACCATGGCGCCCCCGCGGGAATCTGATCGAGGTCCAGAAATTGCGCTCTCCGGCGTGGTTGAACGCATCCTATGGTTGGACGAGGAGACGCACTTCACCATCGCCGAACTGGTGGCGGAAAATAACGACAAGACGATCATCTTAGGCAATATGACGGGGTTGCAGTGCGGCGAGACGGTCGATCTCCTGGGCTTCTGGGAGCGACACCCTTCGCATGGTCCGCAACTGCGCGTCAAATCATTCAGCTCGCGCCTACCCTCCTCCGTGCATGGTATCCGCAAATACCTCGGGAGCGGCCTGATCAAAGGCATCGGCAAGACTTACGCCGATAAGATCGTCGCGAAATTCGGCGTGCGTACTTTTGAGATTATTTCGAACATGTCGGGACGCCTGCGGGAAGTTGAAGGCATCGGCCCTGGGCGCGCCAAATCCATCAAGGCTGCGTGGGAAGAGCAGAAAGCCCTGCGCGAGGTGATGGTCTTCTTGCAAACTTACGGCGTCACCAATTCCATCTGCTTGCGCATCGTCAAAGCTTACGGCGAAGAGGCAAAAAAAGTCGTGACAGCCGAGCCCTATCGCGTCTGTCGCGAAGTCGAAGGCGTCGGCTTCAAGACCGCGGATAAAATCGCCCGTAACTTGGGCCTGCCCACGGCTGGTCCGCAACGCGTCGACGCGGGGATCTTGCACACGCTCGAAGAACTTGAAGGCGAAGGCCACAGCGCTTTCCCGGACGAAGGTTTGCTCGAAAAATCGACGGCTTTGCTCGAAGTAGATCGGGCCGTCGTTCAGGACCGCATGCGGCGACTCATCGAAGAAAACGCCGTGGGCATCCTCGATTATCGTGGCGTTCGGCTCGTGCAGTTACGTCCGCAAGAAAACGCCGAGAAATCCATCGCGGCTTCGATTCGCCGGATTATCGGCGGCGACAGCGGGTTGCCCGCAATCCAAGCGGAAAAAGCGATTGAATGGGCGCAAGGCCGGGCTGGGTTTACCTTCTCGAAAGCCCAAGCCACAGGCGTCCTGATGGCGCTTAAAAATAAAGTATCCGTGCTCACGGGCGGGCCCGGTACGGGTAAAACCACGATCCTGAAAGCACTGTGCGACATTCTTTCCGCTAAGCGCACCCGCATGATGCTCGGCGCCCCGACGGGACGTGCCGCCAAAAGGATGTCCGAAGCGACGGGCGTGCCCGCCGCCACCATTCATCGGCTTCTTAAATTCGATCATGCGGCCGGCGGCTTCACCTCCAATGCCGACAATCCCTTGGCCGCGGATTTTGTCATCGTCGACGAATCCAGCATGCTTGATACCAAACTTGCCGCCGCCCTTTTGCGGGCCGTGCCATCGACCGCCCACCTCTTGCTCGTCGGCGACGTTAATCAGCTCCCCTCGGTCGGTGCGGGTAATGTCTTAGGCGATCTCATCGAATCGGGTAGCGCCGCCGTCACCCGACTGGATACGGTCTTCCGGCAAGGGGCGCGGAGCGGCATCGTGACCGTGGCCCATGGCATCTTGCACGCCGATACGACTCCGCCCACGCCAGTGGAAGATCCGACGAAATTAGATTTCTCGGAAGACATTCATTTCGTCAAAGTGGAAGACCCCGAAGCCTGCGTGGCGATGGTCACCCGAATCTGCTGCGACATCCTGCCCAAAGCGCTTCGCCTCGACCCGTTACGTGACATCCAAGTCCTGGCCCCGATGCACAAAGGGACTGGCGGCATCCAGGCTTACAACCAAGCCCTGCAAGTCCGCCTCCGCGGACCGGACGCCAAACCCGGACGGATTTCGCCGGGCGACAAGGTGATTCAGACCCGCAATAATTATGATAAGTTAGTCTATAACGGTGATTTCGGAGTCGTCCTCGGCCAAAACGAAGCCGGCACCTTGCTGGTCGATTTTGACGGCACCCGCGTCGAGCTGGAACGCGGCGAGCAATCCGATCTGCAGTTGGCCTACGCGGTGAGCATTCATAAATCTCAAGGTTCAGAGTTTCCCGCCGTCGTCGTGCCGCTGCTCCGCCAACACAGCATCATGTTGGCCCGTAATCTGATTTATACCGCGGTGACCCGGGGGCGCAAACAAGTCATCCTCGTGGGCGACCCCACGGCGTACGCGATGGCGGTGCGAAACGCGTCGGATTCCCGCCGCATCACGGGCTTGTTGCCGCGTTTAAAAGACAACCTTTAGATCCGGACGCGCATCGTGCCGCGCGTGACGCCGAGTTGGTTCAGGACCTTGAGGTCGTTCCAAAGTGCCGTGCCCTCGAGCTCGCCCTTAAGTAGGGCCTGATACTTTTCCAAAGTGCGCGTGACCGTGACAGCATCTTCGTCGACGAATTCGACGCGGAAGCGGCGGACGCCGAGCGCCAGCAACTGGTTGACGTATTCGGCGCCGGTCTGGGCGCGGGAATTGAAGAGCGTATTTCGGCAGCCGGCATCGGCCTTGAGGATATGTTCAGCGCCGACGCGGTCGCGTAATTTTACGCGGTGCTTCTCGCAAGGCCGGCCGCAATCCCGGTAATCCTTTCCCTTGGAAAGGAAGGCGCAGAAAACACAATGCTCCATATGGAACATAGGCATATGTTGGTGAATCGTGACTTCGAACCAGGCGGGCGGGGCCGACTGCATCAAGGCCGCGACCTGATTGGCATCGAGATCATAAGAGGCCGTCAAACCCTCTAAGCTATAATTTTGCATCAACCATTCCGCCGTAAGCCCATTGGCGACATTCAGCGAGAAGTCTCCGCGACGACGCTGCCCCGCGAAGGCACGAAAGTTATCGTGATTACGGACGAGATAACCATCCGCTTGGGAGGAGAGCATGATTTCACTCAGACGATCTTCGCCTTGCTTATGCACGCGCGGACCCATCACCCAAAATTCTACCTTCTTGCCAGTTTCTTGTTCGAAGGCCCGCACTCGGGTGACAGCGTCGCGAAACTTTTTTGGGTCTTCAAATTCGGCATAAATCACCCGAGCGCCCCAAGCCAAGGCGGGCTCCAATTGTTCTGGCTCACGAATCACCACCACGATTTCCGACACCTTATTCATCGTGGATTCAGCCGTGGTCACCCCCTTGGTTGCGGTCTCTTCATAAGGTAGCAGGGCCCAGCGACGAGGCTGCCGACGCAAAGCTGTGATCCGGTCGGAAAGGTCGCGTCGAAGGCGATTAAGCTCACTCATCGGAACAATCAAGGCGCCCTCAAGGTCGGCCTCGAGTGCACCCAGCTCAAAGGAAGTATCGCCTAAGCGCCCCAATTGTTCGCGTAAAGAGGAGACGTCCATCGGACGCTTTTCGGCGATCGCACAGGGCATCGATGATTCAGCTGTCACCACATGGCCTTCGGTATCGCTAAACTCGACGCGCAAAGGCTGCGCGATGCGCCCGATGACGCGGATATCTATCGTGCGCCGATAATTTGCCTTCTCCCGATCCCAGGACGCATGCAGCTGCTTGTCTAAGTCTTGATCCTTAGTTTTCCAAAGCAGAGCGCCCGGAAGCACGCGGGCCCAATCCATCGCTCCCGCCCGATCAAAGCGGACGAAAGTCAGACCGCCGCGAGCGGGTTCGATTCCGTGGACGAAACCACCCTCTTCGCGCTCGGCCGGCTTACCTTGGTCAAACACGACGCCGTCGCCAGGCTTCAAAGCATCTTCCAATTTAAGCGTCACTCCCGGAGGTGCCACATCGATCACCGTACCCAAGAAAGCACCGCGTTTCTTACCGAAACGAGCGTGCACCAACTGTTGGTTATCGATACCGCGAAGCCATCCCGTATGGAGACCGCGAGAAAAAGTCATCTGCATGGCATAGTCCTCTTCTTGACGTACCTGTTGCGCAGCCAGATCGGCATCGGAGCCCCGCTCAAATGCATCCCAAGCGGCATCAACGGCCCGTCGATAGGCCTTGGTAATCGCGGCCACATATTCCGGAGACTTGAGGCGTCCTTCGATTTTCAGCGAACGGATACCGGCGCGAATCAGATCAGGGACGACTTCGATGCCTGCCAGATCTTGCGGCGAAAGCAGGTAGGCCTTGTCGCCCAGCGGTTGCAGGACTCCGTCCACGATTAATTCATAGGGCAGACGACAGGCTTGGGCGCATTCGCCGCGATTCGCAGAGCGACCGCCGAGAGATTCGCTGGTCAGGCATTGTCCGGAGTAGGCCACGCAGAGAGCGCCATGGACGAAAACTTCGAGGTCGAGCGGAGTACCCTTGGTGGCCTGCTCTGCCTGTAACTTCTGCATCTCGGGAATGGAAACTTCACGGCCGAGCACGGCAAGCGAGGCGCCTAAGTCACGGGCGTAATCGAGCCCCGCCGCACTTGTTACCGTCATCTGCGTTGAAGCGTGAATGGGGAAGTCAGGAGAAATCCGGCGGATCAGACGGCAGATACCCGGATCCTGTACGATAGCGGCATCGACCCCGGCGGCGACGATGGAGCGGAGCGTCCGGGCGGCCTCGGCCAATTCGTCCGGAAAAATAAGGGTATTAAAAGTCACATACCCCTTCACCCCCCGCGAATGCAGGTAAGCCATGAGCTCAGGTAAATCGGCTTCCTCAAAATTCTTGGCCCGGACGCGGGCGTTAAAGCGACCAACCCCGAAGAAAATGGCGTCAGCCCCGTTCTCGACGGCCGCCCGGGCACAATTCCACTCACCAGCGGGTGCCAGAACCTCGGGTTTGAGTTTGGGATGGGTTAGGCCGGAAGGAGACACACCCCTAGCAAGGCACAGACCTACCCGCCCTGCAAAGAACAATTAGGACAAATCCAACAATCCGCCTTAGAGCGGCTCCGTTTAGCTTCCTTTGTTGCTCCCCCCTTCCCAGATAGTTTGATGAGGGCATGGCCGACAAACTCGAAGAAATCTTCCAAATGCAAAAAGCGCTCAACCAGCGTATTGGCGTCGAAACCGCCGGCATGACCGAGGAAGAAAAAATCAAATGGATTCTCAACTACCTCCGCGCGATGCAGCAAGAAATGGCCGAGTTGACCGATTCTGTGCCCTGGAAGTGGTGGGCCAAATACCAGAAGTTCGACGAACAGAATGCCCGCGTCGAAGTCATCGACCTCTTCCACTTTCTGATATCTATCGCCCAAGTCTTAGGGATGTCGGCCGAAGACGTTTACCAAGCTTACCTCAAAAAGAACGCCGTGAACCACCAGCGCCAAGATTCCGGTTACGTGAAGAAAGACGAGAACGACTCACGCCACATCTGAGCCCCATGAAAAACCAAAGTTTCCAACGTCGGCCGGGCTTTACGCTCATTGAACTTCTGATGGTGACGGCAATCATCGGCATCCTCGCCGGGGCAACCTTCGGGCTTTTTAAGGCCGCCAGTACTGCCCGCACCAAAGCGAAGGCGAAAGGCGAAATGCAGGGTATGATCATGGCCGCCGAGAATTTTAAAAAGAACTACGGTGACTACCCTTGTGCGCAAAGTGGCACGACGGACGACTATCGAATCGATTTCTACGACCAAATCATGGGAAGAAAAGTCCTGAAAAGTTCGCCCATCAACACCGGCGGCTCCTCCCTCAAGCTATTGAATTATAACGACGGTACATTACCAGGGAGCGGTAACCGAAAACAGAAGCCCTTCCTGACCATGGGCGATGTCCCTTCGAACGATGACACCAAGTTCAGCGACCTGTCCGCACGACTCGAATTCCGCGACCCTTGGGATAATCCCTTTGATTATCGCTACCGGATTCTTAACGGCAGTAGCTCGATCACAGACCCGAGCACGGGAAAATTAAACCCTCCCTATGCCAACTGGAAATCTTCCAATTTCTTGCTGGTGAGTTGCGGCGGGAATTATGCCGAACCTACGGGCTCCGCACCCACCCTGGATGAATACTGGGATCCGAGCGCCGTCGCCGCTAGCACCATGGAGAAATGCGGCATGATCCCGGCTTCTTACTTTGATCAACCTTCGGCCACGGGACCTTACCGGGCCGACAATATCGTCAACTGGCAGAACAATTAAGCGGCGAAGCGGGCCGGAGTACTCGAGCCAAGCCCGCACAGAGCACCCACGCAATCGCGGCGGTGACCACAGTATGTGAAATGAAATGTTCACCTCGGGCGATCTGATAAAGCCCCATCCCTCCGCCAAAGACACTGGCCAGGGCGAGGCCGATACGACGAGGGCGAAATTCTGCCCAGGCAAAATAAATAGAAAGCAAAGCAAAGCCGCCACTGGCATGTCCAGCCGGGAATGCGTGACTGGGGTATCCTAGAGGCTTGGCATCAAAAAGCAAAAGATGAGGGAAGCTGGACGGCACGCCATACATCGCCAGATCACTCGGGGTCGCCATCTGTGTAATCGAACGCAGTTGCGTACATACTATTGGAACGACGGCCATGCAGGCTAACAAGTATAACGCGCGTCGACGTCCCAACCAGACGGGGAAATACGCGGGCAACGCCGCCGCCGCTAAGAGAACCAATGCCCAGATAATAATCAGCGCCTTGGGCCCACTATAGGCAAGGGTATGAAAAAAGCCTGAGTCTTTGGGAATCAGCCAAGCCGAACCGTTCCAAAAAATAGCCTGAAAGCCAAGATCGACCGACTCGCCGCCCGTACCGTGAAAACCGAAGAAGCCGACCAAGGCGACCAAGGTCGCACACGGCCAGAAGACGCTCGGACGGTCAGCGACTTGGGTTGGCGAGGCCACCTTGGTTAAAGAGTTCATCGGTACCTTGATAATAGAAAATGGCTTCGTCCACCGCATCTGGACGGAGTTCCTTCAACGGAACTAAAGCACCCGTCGCGAGATCAGCCTGATATTGGACTACCTGTTTCACGGGCTTGAGCACGGTCAATAAGCCGTCTTCTCGCAGCACGGCTACCTTTTGATAGTTACTGATAAAAGCACGCGGCTGGTATGTCGGACTAAAAATATCCGAACCCACGAAGCGGGCCACATAGGTTGCGTGCAACAAGCCTAGCACCGTAGGGGCAAGGTCGACTTGACTCATCATCTTGTCTTCCCGGCGAGGGGCGACCAGACCCGGAGCCCAGATAAAGAGCGGGATTTCATATTTTCTGATCTCGAGATCACGTTTGCCGGCGACGGAAGCACAGTGGTCGGCCACGACGATGAAGATCGTATCCTTGAACCAAGGCTTGGATTCGGCCGCCTTAAGAAAAGCGCCGATTGCGTAATCTGTATAGGCCACGCCCCCCTCCCGCCCCACGAGCTTGTCATCAATCTTCCCGGCCGGCCACGTGTAGGGCCGATGGTTTGAAGTCGTCATCACGAAATGGTGAAAAGGCTTTTGGGAGGCAAAGGCCTTATCCGCCTCATGTAAGGACCAGTTAAAAGCGTCTTCATCGCAGGCGCCCCAAGCATTACCAAAAGTCATCTTCTCTCCGGCCTTCAAGGCCACCGGTTGATCCACGATACGATAGCCGTTATTCTCGAAGAAATAATTCATATTATCGAAGAAGCCATCGCCCCCGTAAATGAAAGCATTGTCGTACCCTTGGGCGGCAAGGACTGAACCTAAGGTCGTAAGATCTTCGCACTTGGCGCGACGCAAAACCGATTGCCCAGGAATGGGAGGGATGGCCAGCGTGAGCGCCTCCATGCCGCGGACCGTCCGCGTGCCGCTGGCGTAGCAATGGCGAAACCAAAGGGACTCTTGGGCGATTCGATCCAAGACCGGCGTCAAACGCTGCTCCGCATAGGGACTCTGACCGTAGCAGCTCAGGTATTCCGCGCTCAAACTCTCGACCGTGATCTGGATGACATTGAGCCGACGGCCTGGTCCGGGTGCGGCGATAATATGTCGTTTGACGCCCTTCGACTCATCCTTCGCTAGGGGGACACCCTGTCGGGCGAGCTGTGCACGCAGGCCGGCAACCGCCTCTGGGCGGGACGGGTAAAAGCGCTGCCATTCCAATTGATTGGCCCAAAACGCCGCCAAAAAAGCGTATTCTCCATTCTTCGCTAATTCCGCATCATAGTTATTGGCCCAGCTTGGCTGCGGTTCGCCCATGTGACGCAAGCCGGCCGTAATGCGTTCGCCCATCGAAGTTGCGACGCGAGAGGATGCCTTCAAGTCTCGCCGACCGGCCGTGTAGGCGAGGGCTAAGCAAAGGAACAACGGCAGCAAAAGCCCGACCCAGGAGCGCCATCGCGGCGACATATCCGTCTGGGCGCCTTCCTGCCATCGCTTCCACCATCCTGTCTTAATCCAGGCAAAAACGATAACCCCCACGGCCAGTAAGATCCCCGTAACGATGGCAGCCATCGGGTAGGACTCTTTGATATTTTTGACGACCTCTTGCGTGTAGACCAAATAATCAACCGCGATAAAATTAAAGCGGACGCCAAATTCTTCCCAAAATAAAACCTCCGAGACCTTCCAGAAAACGAACAGGGAGCAGCCGAAGACCCAAGCCAAGTAAAGCGGAGCCCGGAGCCAGGAGCGGGCCCAGGCCCAAGAGGGCCAGCAAGCGCACAACAAACCAAAGGGCAACGTCAAGAGCGAGGCCATCAAGACATCGAAAAAGAACCCGATGACCAAAGCGCCAACGGTTGAAAGACCCCAAGACACCGCGGAAGCAGAAAAGATCAGAAGCCCTAAACGGAGGATTGTACCCAGAATCAGGTAACTCGCAGCCAAGAGCAAAGTACCGCCTTGGCGCGAACCGAGAACTCGGGAGAAAGCAGCTTTCACTCCATGGAGTTCGCCTCAAAACGCTGGTCAGGGCGAGAACATTAAGCCGATGAGCTACCCCAGGTGGTCAAGCTTCCGGCACTTCATCCACGCCGGAGCCACCCCAAGGGTGACATCGCCCGATCCGCTTCAAACCGAGCCAAGCTCCCTTAAAAAAACCAAAGCGTTGCAGGCTAGTAGCCGCATAACAGGAACAGGTGGGGTGAAATCGGCACCCGGACCCTGGTACGACCCGGTGCAAAGGAACGGAAATAAATCGCTGGTAAAAGCCGACCCCTTTCAGCGCCAAACGGGTAACGAATGATAGGCTCTTGGAGTTCATTCCACCTGACGTGCGGCCTGCGCGACCAGTTTGGTTGCAGCCAACGCATAGGCCGCCTTCAAGTCGGCAAACCGACGACGGAGCATCCCAGGCCGAATCACCAAGACAATCTCCCACCCCGGAGGGAAAGCAGCGGCATCAGCCCGGAATAACTCTCGGGCCAGACGCTTGGCCCGGTTACGATTGACGGCCAAAGGGATGGATTTCTTAGCTGCGATGACCGCAAAACGTGCGGGGACATCGCTCTTAGTGTGACGAAAATTCAAAAGAAAAGGCCCGCAATCGAGTCGCGAGCCTTGTTGGCGGAGACGCGTGAAATCGGCCGAGGCACGAATTCTACGCTCCCGCGGGAGACGCATGAGAATTAGGAGGCGCCGAGGCGCTTGCGACCAATGCTGCGGCGATTAGCCAAGACCTTGCGGCCACCCGGGGTCTTGGAACGGGCGCGGAAACCGCATTTACGAGCGCGGGAAATCTTAGACGGACGGTAGGTGGGATGCATGGCTTTAAAGGAAACAGCCAAGGCTACCCCGCCGAGCCTGTCAAGCACCACGCTTCCCGGCTTGGCAGAAGCCAAACTAAGGGAAAGATGGGGGTATGAGCCCTGAAAAAGGTAAACTTAGGCCCACGCCACCTCGGGCCTACCTAAATCCAGAGTTTATGCACAGCCCGCAGGCCCGGACGATTCGCGTCATGGCGGAGCTGATGGAGCCCTACCAACGCTTTAAAAAGTATGGGGTGCGCAATACCGTGGTGATGTTCGGCTCCGCTCGCACACTGCCACCAGAAAAAGCCCAAGCGCAGCTCGAAGAAGTAAAAGCAATGATCGCCCGCGGTGAATGCTCGGGTGCCGAATGCGCCGGCCGTCTTCGCGTCGCCGAAATCAATTTGCGCAGCTCCGCCTACTTTGAGGCCTGCCGACAGCTCTCCTACGAGATGACCAAGTGGTCGATGTCGCTCCCGGAGTGGCAACGCTTTCTGATCTGTTCTGGCGGCGGTCCTGGCATCATGGAAGCCGCCAACATGGGCGCTCATCAAGCCGGCGGAAAATCGGTCGGCCTCGGCATCGCCCTACCCTTCGAGCAGGAACATAATCCTTATATCACCCCCGAGCTCGACCTGGAATTCCACTACTTCTTCGTCCGCAAATACTGGTTCCTTTATCTCGCCAAAGCACTCGTCGCTTTTCCCGGAGGCTTCGGTACCTTTGACGAACTTTTTGAGATGCTCACTCTCGTCCAGACAGGTAAGACTAAGAAGCGTATCCCCGTTTTACTTTTCGGTTCAGCCTTCTGGAAGAGCGTCCTGAATGTCGAAGTTTTCCACGAATGGGGCATGGTTTCTCCCGAAGACCGCGACCTTTATCGTCACGTCGATTCGGTGGAAGAAGCCCGCGACCTCCTCATTAGCATCATCACGGAGCAATATTTGAAGTCGGACAATATTGGACATGACTGAAGCCCAAGCGATCGCCATTGCTTGGACGACCCTCCCGCAACGCGAAGAGGCCGAACGTCTCGCCAGCGAGGCCGTTGGCGCAGGCTTGGCGGCATGTGCGCAGGTGGACGGCCCCATCCGCTCGCATTTCACTTGGGAAGGACGCACCCAGGTCGAAGACGAATTCCGCATAACCTTTAAATTTGCCGTGGCGCAAGGACCCCACCTCGAAGCATGGGTACACGCCCGACATCCTTACGCCCTACCGCAGTGGATTGTCATCGAAGCCGCCCATGTTTCCCCGGCCTACCGGGCATGGATTCTGGGAGTTCGGTAATTTATGGACCGCACTACTGTCGAAGCCCTGCTTTATTTCGTTCTCGGTGCCTGCGTGCTCGCAGCTTGGGTAGGCGAATATCGCCAGCGACGTATAAAGAACAGCGGCGAACTCTTTTGGCCTGGCACAGAATCGGCCCCCTGGGCGGCATACTTCGTCGCCGCCGCCGGGGCGCTGCTGATTACCATCGCCGAAGCGAACGTCGAAGTCCGCTACGAAATCACCGATCAGCAATCCGTCCTACCGGCGATCTCTATCCTGGCCTTGATCGGCGCCTCTATCATCGAAGAAGTCGTGTTCCGCGGCTTCACCGCCCCTTCGCACCTTACGGGACCGAAACTACTCGGCGTGATCTTCGTGGGCTCCCTTATTTTCGCCCTGATTCATGATTTTGATTTAAAAAGCGCCAGCGGACGTAGCAGCACAATCTTCGCCTTCCTGACCTCGGTCTGGCTTTACCTCGCACGGTTTAATCCGCTGAACCCAAGCCGTTCCTTATTGCCCTGTTTTATAGCTCATACCGTGCGTAATCTGGCAGTCTTTGGGATTAAATGGAGCGAAGGGTTCATAAGTTAAAACTTTCGAGGGTAAAAAGGTAAATCCGTTGCAACCCATGTACGGTTTTAGTGTTATGAATTTACCCCTATGCTAACCCCAGAAAGCCATAGCCGTCGTGATTTTTTTAAACTCTCTGCTTTGGCCGGCATCGGCGGAATCAGCGCGGCTTCGACCGCCGAGGCTAAACCTGACCCCGCTCAGTTAACCCATCTGACCGCCGACACGATCGGTAAGACGCGTCCGCGGCCCGCTGGCAATAAACCCGTCTGGGATCTTAACACCCGGCCCATCGGAAAAGTGCGCATCGGCGTCATCGGTCTCAATCGCGGTAGCGCCCACGTTAAATCAGGGAGCTTACTCCCGTTCGTCGAAGTTGTCGCGTTATGCGATATCCTAGATGACCGCGCCCAGGCCCAGGCAGAGATTGTCTTTAAGAACACCGGCAAACGTCCGGCGATTTACAGTGGCGACGAAAATGTCTGGGAGAAGATGGTCGACCGGGATGACATCGATGTCGTCTATGTCGCCACGCCCTGGGAATGGCACAAGCCGATGGCAGTCCGGGCAATGTCGCTCGGTAAACATGCCTTTGTCGAAGTCAATTCTGGCGTCACCGTCGACGAATGCTGGGAACTCGTCGATGCCTCGGAGAAATATCAACGGCACTGCCCCATCTTGGAGAACTGCGCCTACGGCGAAGAAGAACTCTTCGTGCTTAACCTGGCCCGGCAAGGCTTCTTCGGTGAGCTCAAGCATGCCGAGTGTGCTTACATCCACGACCAACGCCATTCGGGCACCTACACTTTCCTGGACAAGCAACGCGAATGGCGCCGCAACTACGCCACCTTCATGCAGGGCAACGTTTATCCAACCCATGGCCTGGGTACCGTCTCGCAATACCTTGGCGTCGGCCGGGGTGATGCTTTCAAATATGCGGTCTCGGTCTCATCTCCAGAATTCGGCCTTTCGCAGTTACGCGAGAAGACCCAGCCGAATCGCGACCGGGCGCAGGATCAGAAGTTCGTCTGCGGCGATATGAACACCACCATCATCAAGACCGTACTTGGCCGGACCATCATGGTCCAACACGACAACACCAGTCCGCGGCCTTATACCCGTGGCAATATGCTCAGCGGCACCCAGGCCACTTTCTGCGGCTACCCCAACCGTCTCGCCATCGACGAGGATAACAAACATCCGATACTCGACCCGAAGGAGAAACGAAATAGCCATAGCTGGACTTACGAAGGCGATAAGCTCACAAAATTCATGCAGGCCAACGCCCACCCGCTAATCAAAAAAGCGGGGACCGACGCCAAAAAAGTCGGCGGACACGGCGGCATGGACCATCTGATGAACTACCGGTTTCTGGACTGCATCCGCCAAGGCATCACGCCCGACCTGACGGTCTATGATGCAGCCTCTTGGTCATGCCTCATGGATCTCTCTGACCGCTCTGTTCGCGACGGCAGCCTGCCCATCGCCTATCCGGATTTCACCCGCGGCGGCTGGCAGACTTTGAAGCCCCTACCCCTCGTCTCTTAACGACCCTACAAGACACTTCCCATGAACCTTCCCGAAAATCCCAATCGCCGCGACTTTCTTAAACTCGGTGCCCTCGCCAGCCTCGGTCTCGGACTCAGCGCTGTCCCCTCGGCAGAAGCCAAGCCCGATCCCCGCGACCTCAAACTCCTCGACGCCCACGACATCTCCGCGACGCGTCCCCGCCCGGCGGGCAACAAGCCTGTCTGGGATCTGACGACGAAGCCCCTCGAGAAGGTCCGCGTCGCCGTCATTGGCCTTAATCGCGGGCGCTCCCACGTAAACTCTGCGGCCAACATCCCGTTTGCAGAAGTCGTCGCCGTCTGCGACATCGTGGAAGCTCGCGCCAAAGGTGCGGCCGCGAGCGTCAAGAAAATCACTGGCAAAGAACCGGCGATGTATTTCGGCGACGAGAACGCCTGGGAGAAGATGCTCGAGCGCGACGATATCGACGTCGTCTTCGTCGCCACTCCTTGGGAATGGCACGTACCGATGGCCCTCAAGGTCATGGAAAAGGGTAAGCATGCTTTCATCGAAGTCTCTCCTGCTGTCACCGTCGACCAGTGCTGGCAGCTCGTAGATATGGCCGAGAAAACCCAGCGTCATTGCTCAATTATCGAGAATTGCTGCTACGGCGAAGAAGAGCTTTTCGTCCTTAATCTGGCCCGCCAAGGCTTCTTCGGCGATCTCAAGCATGCCGAGTGCGCTTATATCCATAACCTCGGCGGCGGGGTGCTTTGGAGCTTGGGCAGCGAAGGCGATTGGCGCCGCGACTACCACCGTTTCATGGACGGTAACCTGTACCCCACGCACGGCCTCGGCCCGGTGGCGCAATATCTAAATATCGGACGCGGCGATGCCTTCAAATTCGTGGTCTCCGTCTCCTCCCCGGAATTCAACCTCACGCAGTATCGCGACAAGCACCAGCCTAATAACGGCCAGCACAAGGATGAGAAGTTCGTCTGCGGCGACATGAACACCTCCATCATCAAGACACAGCTCGGACGCACCATCATGATTCAGCACGACGTCGTAAGCCCGCGCCCGTATACGCGTATCAACGCTCTGTGCGGCACGGAGGCGACATTCTTCGGCTACCCCGCCCGTCTGGCAATCGACGCAGATAACAAACATCCGATGCTTGATCCGAAAGAAAAACGCAGCAGCCATGCATGGACCTACGAGAAAGAGAAGCTCACCAATTTCATGAAAGAAAATCAACACCCGCTGATTAAAAAGATTGGCGAACTCGGCAAGAAGGTCGGCGGTCACGGCGGCATGGATTTCGTCATGGCCTACCGCATGCTCGACTGCGTGCGACAGGGCATCACGCCGGACATGACCGTTTACGACGCCGCGGACTGGTCGAGCATCCTCGAGATTTCCGCCCGCTCTGTGAAAGAAGGTAGTATGCCGATCCAGTGCCCCGATTTCACCCGCGGCGGCTGGCAGACCATCGCTCCCTTGGGGATAGTCTCCTAAGCCCGCAAGGACGCTTGCCCTATAACCGCGCCTCGGGAAGACTGCGCCCCATGGGACCGCCGTCTGACCTTGCCGCCTGGATTGCGGGCATCACCACCCGCTCGGGAGTCGAAACCGAAAGGGCGGCCGCGGCCTTTGCCCAGTTACTACCCCGGGATACCGTCCTGGCTCTCGAGGGCAATTTGGGCGTCGGCAAAACCACCTTCGTGCGAGGGCTAGTACGAGGTTTCGGCGTCCGGGGGAACATCACCAGCCCGTCCTTCGCCTTACTCAACGTGCACGAAGGAGATCGCCAGATTTTCCATGTCGATGCCTATCGCCTGAAAGATCCGGCGAGCTTCGATGAATTACTAATCTGGGATGTCGCCCAATCGCCCTGGAACGTAGTCGTCGAATGGCCGGAAAAAGTGGCCAGCCGGCTGCCGAAGGACTTATGGAAAATAAAAGCCTCCATCCTAGCGGACGGAGGCCATCATTTTCAACTAACCAGCAAAGTCGCCTAAGCGACCTTACTTGTCGAAGCGCTTGCGCTCGTTTTCCGTGAGGTAACGCTTGCGCATGCGGATGAAGTTCGGGGTCACTTCGACCAATTCATCGGTCTCAATATATTCGAGGCAGGCTTCAAGGGACATCTGACGCATCGGCTTGATGCGAGCCGAGTCATCCGAACCCGAAGCGCGGACGTTAGAGAGCTTCTTATTGATGACCAAGTTGATTTCGAGGTCATTGTCTTTGCAATGCTCGCCGACAATCTGGCCCATATAGATCTCGTCGGTTGGCTTCACGAAGAAGTCACCACGGTCGTACAGACGGTCGAGGGAGTAAGCCGTGACGGCGCCTCCTTCTCCACCGATCATCACGCCAGCCGAGCGGTGAGGGGCTTCGCCTTTGACAGGCTCATAACCGAGAAGGTTATGGTACATGACGGCATCGCCACGCGTGGTGGTGAGCATCAAGGTGCGCAGACCGAAAAGAGAACGGGAAGGAATCTTAAATTCCATGTGAATCCAGCCGCTGGTGCCGGCCTTGGCATCCATCGTCTGTAGTTCACCGCGACGGCTCAAGACAAGCGCCATGACATCGCTCTGCGAGGCCTCCGGACAATCGACAGCTAAAGTTTCGACGGGTTCGCACTGCACCCCTTCAATCTGCTTCATAATCACCGTGGGCTTACCTACGGAGAGTTCGTAGCCTTCGCGACGCATCGTCTCGATCAGCACGCCAAGGTGCATCAACCCACGACCTGAAACCTGGAAGGCATCCGCTCCGGCTTCGCGTTCGACGCGCAAGGCCACGTTCTTTTCAAGTTCCTTGATGAGACGTTCGCCGACCTGACGGCCGGTGACGAATTTACCATCGCGTCCAGCAAAAGGAGAATCGTTGACGCGGAAGGCCATGGTCACGGTGGGCTCGTCGACACTGACGGGAGGCATCGGACGCGGATCTTCTTGGTCCGTGATCGTGGCACCGATCTCGACGTGATCCAGACCGATGACTGCGCAGATATCGCCGGCCAGGACTTCCTGGGACTTGACGCGACCGAGGGCTTCAAAGACTTCGACCTCCAGGACGCGCTGCTTGAACTGTTCACCATTACGGGTGACCATCATGACCGGCATACCGGGGGCAATCTTACCAGCGGTAACGCGGCCGACAGCGATACGACCGACGTAGTCCGAGTAAAGCATAGCCGTCACCATAATCTGGAGCGGGTTGGCGAGGGCCTCGACACGGGACTTAAAGCCGGCGGCGGCACCGCGAGAGGAACCTTCGGCGTAGGGCTCGGGGATCTTGTCGACGATGGTGTAGAAGAGGTCCATCAGGTCCTTGGGGCGCTTACCCTCGACAGTTTTAGCCCGATCCAACGTACCCCAGCCTTCGCGACCGGATGCATAAATGATTGGGAAATCGAGAGCCGATTCCGGCGCGTCGAGGGCGACGAGTAAGTCGAAGACTTCGTCAACGACGGCATCCGGACGGGCCGATGATTTATCGATCTTATTAATAACGACAATCGGCTTGAGTCCGAGGGCGAGCGCCTTGGAAAGTACGAAGCGAGTTTGCGGCATCGGACCTTCGAAAGAGTCGACAACGAGGAGGCAACCATCAGCCATATTGAGCACGCGTTCGACTTCGCCACCGAAGTCGGCGTGGCCTGGGGTGTCGATCAGGTTGATCTTGTATTCTTGCTGGTTACGTGGGTCGACCCACTTGATCGCGCAATTCTTGGCGGTGATCGTGATGCCACGTTCACGCTCGAGGTCACCCGAATCCATGATGAGGCCATGTTGGCCACCGGCGAGTTTATCAAGGTCCTCAGCCCGGAACATACCGGACTGGTAAAGGAGGCGGTCGGTCAGGGTAGTTTTACCATGGTCGACGTGAGCAATGACTGCGATGTTGCGGAGATGCATCTGTAAAGGTCTTACGCATAGGAAAATCCCCCTTGGCGCAAGGGGAATAAGGTTATCCGCCCATATTATTGGGGGATGGGGTCACGGACGTCTCCGAACCCTTGTCAGGCTAGGCCATCCCGCACCAGCAGGGCTTCGGGATCGAGGTCGCGGCCCATAAAATCACGAAAAAGCTCCTCGGCCGGCTCGGAATTGCCTTTTGAGAGTATTTTAGCCCTCAATTCTCGACCCACCTGAGGATTAAGCACCCCCTCCTTCAGGAAGCGGGTAAAAGCATCTGCCTCGAGCGCTTCCGCCCATTTATAAGAATAATAGCCCGCGGCATAGCCCGTAGCTTCGGAGAACAGGTGGTTGAACCGACGCGTCATGGCGGGCCCACGACGGGTCGAGCGGGCCTGCCAAGGCGCAAAATCCTCGTTCCAATGGGCATCCAAATCGCGCCCCATGAGCTCTTCGGCACGAATATGCAAATCAAGGTCGAGCTTGGAAAAGGCGAGCTGGCGCATGCAGGTAGAGGCCATGCGGAAATTCGCGGCCGCAGCAAGCTGCGCGAGCAGCTCCGCCGGCAAGGGGGCGCCGGTGACATGGTGGCGGGCGAAGAGCGCCAACGATTCTTCCTCCCAACACCAGTTTTCTAAGATCTGCGAAGGGAGTTCGACGAAATCCCAAGCAACGCGCACGCCGGCCAGGGATTCGACTTCGACCTCTCCTAGCAAATGGTGAAGCAAGTGGCCGAATTCATGGAAAACCGTCGTGACTTCGTCGTGGGTCAGTAGGGCCTGCTGACCCGTGACGGGCGGCGTAAAATTGCCGCACATCAAACCGAGGTGGGGGGCAAACGAACCGTCAGCCCGCGGCCCACCCGTCCGGAAAAAATTCATCCACGCGCCACCCCGCTTCGATTCACGCGGAAACCAATCTGTATAAAATGAGCCGAGATGACGAGCGCCATCACGCACTTCATAAAAGCGTACTTCCGGATGCCAAACCTCCACCGGGGCGCCCTCCACCCTCGGAGACGCGGCTATGACGACGGAACGCACTCCGCTCACTGGATCAATCGAGAAGGTATCTCGTGCCACCACTTGAATCCCGAATAAACCGCCAAAGAGCTTGAACATTCCCGCGATGACGCCGTCGACGGGGAACCAAGGCCGTAAAGCCTCGTCGTCGAAACCATGGCGCTCACGCCGCATCTTTTCGGAGAAATAACTAAACTCCCAGGGGTGTAACGGCCGCACCACCTCACCGGACTTAGTCGCGCGGTATTGCTCGAGTTCGATGACTTCGGCTTCGAACTTAGGTCGGATACGCTGGCCGATATCTTCGATGAATTTCAGGGCATTGGCACCCGTACGAGCCATCCGACGAGCGGTCGTGAAATCCGCGAAGTGTAATTTGCCCAAGAGTCGGGCCTTCTCGTGTCGGAGCGCCAGAATCTCGCCTACTAATGCCGTGTTATCCCATTTATCTTTTAGGCCGACCTGACCGAGTCCTTCCCAGCAAAGCTGACGCAAATTATCGTCATCCGCATACTGGAGAATCGGAAAAACGGACGGGGCCTGCAAAGTGAAACGCCACGATTCGGGGCGGTTCTTGGCGATCGCCGATTGCTTGGCCGCGGCGAGAGCGCTGGCGGGCAAACCGGCGAGACGCTTCTCATCATCGAGGAATAATTCCCAATCGTTCGTCGAATCGAGGACGTTCTCCGAATACTTCTGAGTCTTCTCCGCCAAGGCGGCATTAATGGCCGCGAGCCGATCTTTTTTGTCGGCAGGCAAGTCCGCCCCGTTCTCCTCGAAGTCCGCCAGCGTCTCTTTGAGGAAGCGAAGCCGGACGCCCTTGAGCGCCTTGGCCTCGGTGGTATTCGCATAGCCCTTAAGCACAGCCCAGAGAGCCGGATCGAGAGTTAAAGAAGTAAAGAACGCCGTCACCTCTGGCATCAAAGCGTTATAAACTTTTCGTAATTCAGGCGAATTAAGCACTGAATCTAAATGTGAAACCAAACCCCAAGCTCGCGAAAGTTCACGCGTCGCCGACTCTAAGCCCAATAAAACCTGCGCGTAAGTAAGCTGTTCGGGTTTGAGGACCTTGATTGCCTCCACGGACAGACGAGCGCGACGAAGACCTTCGCGAATATCGGCCTCCACGCTCGGCGGGGTCAAACGGCTCCAGGCGAAAAGGAACTCATCGTCAAGAAAAGGGTGCACCCCAGAAAGTTGCCTATAAAACAGGTGCCTTTCAAGGTCGGGTGCGGCTTAAAAGTAATTAAATTCGGGCACGTCGTGCCTCGGGCTTGCGAAAAGGCCCCAGGCCGACAAGCGTCCAGGCATGAGCAAACCGGAGGCAATCCCCGTCGTGGGCATCGAAGTCATCCCCACTAAAGGCGGGACGGCGGTTTTCCTCATAACCGAGAACAAAGCGATGGTGATTCAGGTCGACCCGTCAGTGGGCGAGGCCTTGCAGGGGGCCCTCAGCGGCAAAACCATTGATCGGCCTCAATCTCACGACCTGATGCTGCACCTGCTCCTCGGGCTCGACGCCGTGGTTGTGCACGTGATCATCGTGGATGTCAAAGACGGGGTTTTCTTTGCCCGCATCCTCGTCGGGCAAGACGGGCCCGTGGCGCGCAAGGTCGCCGAAGTCGACGCTCGCCCGAGCGACGCCTTAGTCCTGGCCGTCAAAGCCAAACGTCCGGTCTTCATCGCCAAAACCGTCCTGGATGCGTGTGATGATATGACCGAGATGCTCACCCGCCTGCGTAAGCAAGCTTGAGCACGCCCTTACCATCGCTCGTCGTCGCGGGTACCCGACCCTCGGTGCTCGCACCGATGCAAGACGTCACCACCACGGGCTTCATGCGCGTGATTGGCCGAAGGGGCGTGCCCGATTGGTTCGTCACCGAATACTTTCGCGTGCACGAAACCTCGACGCTGGAAAAGCATATCGCCGATTCCATCCTGAATAACGGCACGGGACGTCCGGTCTTCGCGCAACTCATCGGCGAAGACACCCCGCACATTCTTCGCACGATACGAGAGCTCGGCAAATTGCCCATTGCTGGCATCGACCTCAACATGGGTTGTCCGGCACCCAAAGTCTACCGCAAGAACGTCGGCGGAGGGTTACTGCGCGATCCGGCTAAGATTGATGAAATCCTCGGAGCCATGCGCCAAGAAATCGCGGGGCGCTTTACCGTCAAGATGCGGATCGGTTTCGACAGCCTCGAACGGTTCGATGAAATCCTGGCGATCGTTGCCAAACATAAAGTCGACCTCCTGACCGTGCATGGACGGACCGTCAAAGGACTGTATTGGTCCGAGGTCGATTATGCGGCGATTACGCGCGCCGTAAAAGCCGTACCCTGCCCGGTGATAGCCAACGGCGACGTCATCAATGCATCCAAAGCCCAACGTTTGATCAATGAAACGGGGGCATGGGGCATGATGATGGGACGGCACGCCATTCGTAATCCGTGGATCTTCCGGCAATGGCGCGAAGTCCAACAAGGCCTCCCGATGTTCATTCCCAGCCTCCTGGACGTAAGGGTTTACGTTCAGGAGCTGGCCGAGGAATGCTGCGACGTCACTCGCCCGGCGGAAAAACAAGCTGGGCGTTTAAAAAAATTCCTTAATTTCGTCGGACTGGCCGTCGATAACGAAGGCCAATTCCTGCACGACATGCGCCGAACCGAGACGATGACTGAGCTGATGAAATGTTGTGATCAATACCTTCTCGGGGAAAAGGCAACCCGGCCCTACCCTGACGAGCCCCATCGCGGACTCATTGCCCGCCCCACTCGGGAGACCCAACAGACCTGCGAGCTTTAAGAAGCCTGATCAGACCGCACGCCGGCCCGAAGACGACGATCACGCGCCAGGATAAAGAGGAGCGGGCCACCCACGACCAGCAGGGACCAAAGGCCTAGGACCAAAGCCCAGAACCCGCCCAATGAACAATAGCAGGCCTGCTTCTTGCGTAATACGTAATACCAAGGGAGACAGAGCGCTAAACCTACGGCGGAACCGGCAATCGATTTACCTACAAATTTTTCCACCGCATCGGCCTGGCCGCGCGCCCGATGTAATAAGATCGGGATCCAGATTAGCCACGACAGCACCCAGACGCTCAGTACACCCAGGGTGCAACCCGTCGAGTTAAAAGTTTTCGGATTGGCCTTGGGCGAAAAATAATAAAAATCAATCGAGGCAAAAAGGGGGATGGCGATGAACAGGCCGCCTAAAAAAGCCGCCGCCATGATGCGAGGTCCGAGCGCCGTCTTTTCCGTCGAATGCGTCGGTAGATGGATGGGTACCAAGAGCAAACAAGCCTGCATGAAAGCGAGGCCCCAAAGAACCAGCGGCCAGAAGAAATCCTTGAATTCGTCGGCCTTGAGCAATGACAGCGCGAAAAAGTTATCTGGTCCGATATCTTTAAAATTCCAGCTCACCACCCCGACAATCAACCACAGGAGCAGGTTAAAAAAGAAGGCCAAGGGTATCGAAAAAAGGAAGGCCTTAAGGAATCGGAGCATGGCTGGGGCGGGGGTTACTCCCAGCCTAGGCCATGGAGTCTTTAAATCCACGATAAAGAGGGTAACCTGGAACCACCCGCACCTTGACTCCCTGCAATTGCCCCTAAACTTATAAGGTATGATCAATCTCACCGAAGCCGCTGCCGGGCAGGTCCGCGTCCTCAAGCAACAGGCTAATCCTGAGTCTGTTTTGCGCGTGCTCGTCGAGACCGGGGGTTGCTCTGGCTTTGAATATGGTATGTCCTTTGATGTTCGGAAAGACGGCGACCTGGAATTCGAGAGCCAAGGCCTTAAAATCCTGATCGATCCCACCAGCCACGCCTACCTCGACGGCTCCACGGTACACTTTGATGACGGCTTGCATGGCAAAGGTTTTGAAGTTCGTAACCCTAACGCCAGCAGCACCTGCGGCTGCGGAAAATCCTTCAGTTAAGACCATGAACGAGAAAACCTTGAAAACCTGGCTCCTCTGCTTCTGCGCCCTGACCGCCGTTTTCACCGTTGGGTCCGCCCGGACCGCCGACGCCGCAAAGAATGTGGTCGCCCCCTCTCCCGAAACAAAGCCCATGAAAGAATCCGCCAAAGTCAAAATCCCCCAGGTGCTCGTCACCCTTGATGACGGCAAAGGCGGCCTGACCAAGCCCCAGCTCGTCGAGCGCGTCGTAAAGACCGATAAGGAATGGGCCGCGCAACTCACGCCGGAGCAGTATCGCATCACGCGCGCGAAAGGCACAGAACGGGCTTTTTGTGGCACACTCCTGGACAACCATAAGAACGGCACTTATCACTGCCTCTGTTGCGACCTCCCACTTTTCTCCTCTGATTCAAAATTTAATTCTGGTACCGGCTGGCCGAGCTTCTTCCAGCCTGTTTCCAAGGAGAACGTCGCGACCATCGTGGATAATGCCTACGGCATGACGCGGACGGAAATCCTCTGCGCCCGCTGCGACTGCCATCTCGGACATGTCTTCGAAGACGGCCCCAAGCCCACCGGCCTGCGTTACTGCCTAAACTCGGAATCCCTTAAATTCAAAGAGCGCCCAGCCGAAAGGAAGTAATCAGCCTTCTGGACTGATTACTTCTTCTTCGATTTAGCGCGAGGGGCCACCTTCTTGGCTGGGGTGGCCTTCTTTTTGACGGAAGGCTTAGCCTTTGGCGCTTTCTTTTTGACGCTAACGCGAGGCTTCACGGACGCCTTAGCCTTTTTAGAAACGGCGACGGGTTTCTTCTTCGCCGCGACCGGCTTCTTCTTCGCCTTTACAGCGGTCTTTGGGGCCGACTTAGCCTTCTTGGTGGCTGATTTCTTGGCCTTAACCGGGGCCTTCTTGGCCTTAGAGAGCTTCTTGGCCAGATGAGACGAGGCCGTATCCTCCTCGACCAAAACAGGGGGCTGCGGACGCTCCGAAGGACTTCCCTTCACTGCCTTCCAAAGCTGCATACGCAAATCCTCTAATCCTTCGTGAGAGTAACATGAAATCGGAATCACGAGATCTTTGATGCGCGCTTTGAATTCCTTGAGCATCTCGGCGGATGCCGGAAGGTCCATCTTGTTAGCGACGATTAGACGCGGCTTAGCGGCAAGGATCTTAGAATAGAGGCGTAATTCCTTTTCCAAGATACGGTGGTCATCCCAGGGCTTACGATTTTCGCTGCCGGCCATGTCGATGATGAAGACCAACAAAGCACAGCGTTCGATATGCCGCAGGAATTGGTGGCCAAGACCGCGGTTATCATGGGCCCCTTCAATTAAACCTGGAATATCGGCCATGACGATGCGACCGAAGACATGCGGGTATTCGATGACCCCGACATTGACGTGCAAAGTCGTGAAAGGATAAGGCGCCATCTTCGGCCGGGCCGCCGTGAGCAAATTAGTCAGCGAGGACTTACCGGCATTCGGATAACCCACGAGACCGATGTCGGCGATTGTCTTCAGCACGATGCGGAAGGAACCTTCTTCACCGGGATAACCAGGGGTCGTGCGACGAGGCGCTTGGTTGACCGAACTTTTGAAATTCATATTACCCTGACCGCCCTTACCGCCCGCGAGCAAGATGACCCGTTCACCATGTTCGGTCAGTTCGGCGACCAAGCGATTAGTGCCCTCTTCAAGGATCTGCGTACCCGGAGGTACGGGCAGGATAAGATCGACCCCATCTGGACCAGCACATTGGCGGCCCATACCAGGCGTGCCATTAGGAGCCCGACGATGAGGCTGCCAGCGGTAGGCCTGTAAATCGCCTTGGTTACGGTCGCAAAGAAAAACGACATCGCCACCCTTGCCGCCGTTACCGCCGTCGGGTCCGCCCTTCGGGATGAACTTCTCGCGACGGAAGCTAACGCAGCCATGGCCGCCGTCACCCGACTTCAAAATGACCTTGGCTTCGTCGATAAACATAAGCCGAAGGTTGAGACGACCCGAGCGGGGGTCGAGCAGGAAACTATTAACTTAAGCTTTCAAAGCCCGCGTGAACGACGTAACCAGCGTTCCAACGGGGCAAAGAAGATGAGATCGGCCAATAGACCGACCAGCACGACGACGGTCATGACGCCCATGACTTGATCCATCCTGAGGAGCTCGCGGCCGGCATGCAGTAGCGAGCCCAAACCGAAGCCGGTCAGGATGACCACGAAGATTTCGGCCGCCATCAGCGAACGCCAGGCGAAGGCCCAGCCCTGCTTCATGCCGCTGAGGACGCCCGGAAGTGCCGCCGGCAGAATAACTCGTAACCAAAGATGCCAGCCCTTGGAGCCCATCGTCATGGCTGCGCGGAGATACAGCGGTTGGACGTTTAAGACGGATTCCTGAACCGCGATGACCACGGCCCAAATCGTCCCCATCACTACCACGAATAAAAGGGCTGATTCCTCCTGCCCAAACCAGAGTAATGCCAGCGGTACCCAGCACACGGAAGGCAGGGTCTGCAGGCCGAGGGCGAGGACCCCGAGCGTATCCCGAATCCAGCGGACGCGGGCACAGAGCGCGCCGAGCGGCACGCCTAGGGCCGCCCCGATGGCAAAACCGATGATCAGACGGCGCATCGTCACCCAAGTGGCTGAAAGCAATTCACCATTGAGCAACGAGTCCCAAAACCAATGCAGGATCTGCGAAGGAGCGGGCACTAACACGTCGTTGACGTGTCCGACGCGGACAAACCATCCCCAGCCGCCGAGAAAAGTAACGGCGACCAAAGTGGGGATGACAAAGCGGGGAAGTTTCATGCGAGGCCCTCTTGCGAGCGCGAAAGGTGGGAAGAAAGCGCATCGGTCACTTCGGCGGCGAGCGAGGCTAGTTCAGGGTCATTGATGCGGCGTGGCCGAGGGAGATTGATATCAAAAATCTGCCGGACCCTTCCGGGGTTAGGCGAAAGCAAAACCACCCGGTCACCCAAGCAAACCGCCTCACGGATATTATGGGTCACCAACACGATTGTCTTCTTCCGCTTGGTGAAGATATCTTGAATATCACGGTAGAGCTGATCGCGCGTCAGAGCGTCTAAAGCTGAAAATGGCTCATCCATCAGCAGCACCCGAGGATTCGGAGCGAGCGAGCGAGCGAGGGCCACGCGTTGGCGCATGCCACCGGATAATTCATGTGGGCGAGCTTTCTCCTTATCCGCCAAGCCGACGAGCGAAAGGTAGTAGCGGGCCGATTCCAGCCGTTCGGCTTCCGTCAGATCAGGCTTTAACCGTAAACCGAACATCACGTTTTCCAAGGCGTTCAACCAAGGGAAGAGTGCGTCTTGCTGGAACATGACCAACCGATCACGACCCGGCGAGCGTACCGGTTCCTCACCTAAGCGAATCGCCCCTTCATCCACTTGATCGAGGCCGGCCAGTAAACTGAGCAAAGTGGATTTTCCGCAACCTGACGGACCGACTAAGACGAGAAATTCCCCTTCTTTGACGTCGAGCGTGATGTCATCGAGCGCCGTGACGCAACCGGCAGCGCCATTGAATCGTTTCGTAACATTACGGAGCGTCAGGGCGGCCGAAGGATGGGTCTTATAGGAAGCGGGATTCATGGGTTACCTGACGAAAGGATTGCGGGGTGGAAGGGGAAACGTGGCAAGGTTAGTCGTTATTTTCCCCGAGACGGCGGCGAGGGGTCGGGCACCAACGACTCCAAGAGCGGATCGAGCGGAGCCGTCCCGGCCAGCAAGCCGGAGTCCTGCGAATCTTTAAGGGAACGGGCAAAAAAATCCTTGAGACGGACGACTCGGGCCGAACTTTCTTCGCGAGCCTCTAAGCGGACTCGACCCAAAGAAGCAGCCATTAGACTTTCCGAAGGGGGCGCGGAATGGGTTTCCGCCCCCAGCCCTAAGCGCACGGCTTGGGCGTAGCGGACCGGGTCAGTAAGGAGCTCGTCTCGCAATAAATAATAGGACTGCACAAAAGCACGGACCGCCGGACCGCGCTGTTCCAAGACTTTCCGGGAAGTTGCCAACACGGTCACGACCGCATCGGGCCGCTCGAGGAGGATTTCGCCCCCGAACTCCGTCGTCAGGCGCGTGACCCAAGGCTCGACCGTCCAGGCGCCCGCAATTTTACCTTGGGAAAAAAGCATGGCCATGTCCGCGCTACTAGCAGGAATGATCTGCACATCCCCGCCGCTCAGCATCACTTTAAGCCCTGCCCCACGAAGCCAAGCGCGGGCTTCAATGTCCTGGGTGTTGCCGAGTTGCGGTGTCACCAGCCGAAGACCGCGAAAATTCTCCGCGGTCTTTAATCCAAGACCTTTACGCACCACCAGGGCGCTGCCACCCCGGGCGACGGAGGCCAGGACACGAATCTCCGCCCCCTTGGTTCGGATATGAGCGTTCAGGACTGGGGATGGCCCGACAAAAGCCACATCGACCGATCCGACCAGTAAAGCCTCCATCGCCGAAGGCCCGGCGTTAAAGGATCGCCATTCGATTTTTATACCCGGCGGCAAGTGAGTTTGAAACCAGTCAGATTTTTCGCGCTCCCACTGGCGTGCGACCAATGCCGGGGCATGCGTCAAATTAGGAAAGTAGCCGACCTTCAAAGTCACGGCCTCTTGAGCCGCGGCCGTCAGGAGCGGAGCCAAAAGTAAGAGGATAAGGCAGAAAAGTCGCATCAATCTAAAAGTTGATATTATTACTTATGATTAAATGATTATGCCAAAAAGGAAATACAAATCTAGATAGTGTACCTAACCCATTCATGAGCAGATATTTATATTAATTAATGAAAAAATCTGTCACAAACCAGAGGCTGGCGGAAACGACCACCACGGTGGCAAACCATCCCAAAAGGTTAATCCACCGGGGGGAAACATAATTACCCATAAAGGCGGAGTCACCGGTCATTCTAACCAAAGGCCAGCAGGCAAAGCCGAGCTGCAAACTAAGAATCACCTGACTCCACAATAAGAGGGATTCCACCCTGCCCTCTCCGGATAATCCTAACACTACTAAAGCGGGCAGCAGCGCAGCCAGACGGGTGGCAATGCGGACGACCCAGCCGACGGTTTTGATCTTAAGGAAACCTTCGAGCACGATTTGACCGGCCAAAGTACCGGTAATGGTCGCGCTTTGACCAGAGGACAAAAGGGCCAAGGCGAACAGCGTGCCCGCGATCGTCGAACCAAGCACACCATCTAGCAAGCGATGCGCTTCACGGATATCCGTCACTACTTCGGGTCGACCGTGGAAAGCGGAGGCACTGAGCACGAGCAAACCAGCGTTAACGAAGAAGGCAAAAGTCAGGGCGATGGTGGAATCTAAAGTTGCGAACCGAATGGCCTCCTTTTTCGACGCCTCCGTCAGCCCGAAAGACCTCGTCCCGACGATTGAGGAATGCAGATAGAGATTATGCGGCATCACGGTGGCGCCGATAATGCCAAGGGCGATAAAGAGCATGCCCGGGCGCGCAAACACTTCCGTCGTCGGAATAAAACCCTGCAGCAACTCCGCCACCACGGGTTGGGCTAGAAAGAGTTCCACTCCGATGCAGGCGGCAGTGGTAAAAACAAGAACGGCGACAAAAGCCTCTAACCATCGATAGCCCAACCGCGTCAAGGCCAGCAAAATCAAGACATCAAGGGCCGTAATGATTGCTCCGAAAAAAAGCGGGATACCGAAAAGGATCTGCAGCGCGATGGCGGAGCCAAGCAGTTCGGCTAGGTCGCACGCAATGATGCCAAGTTGAGCTGAGGCCCAGAGGAATTTACCGACGAAGGGAGAGTAGCGCTGGCGGCAGGCCTGTGCGAGGTCGAGCCCCGTCGCGACATTCAAACGGACGCACAGATGCTGGAAAAGCACCGCCATTAAATTGGAAAGCAAGATGACCCAGAGGAGCGAGTAACCGTAGCGAGAACCGCCGGCCAGATCCGTCGCCCAATTCCCTGGGTCCATATAGCCCACGGCGACCAAAAACCCCGGCCCCACAAATGCAAGAAAACGACGAAAAGCTGAGAAGCGGGACGCTTGGCGGGCTTGGGTCAGTTCATCTGTCTTCATCACCATTGAGCATCGCCGACCCCCTCACCCTGTCAACCCGCCGCCTTCGCGAAGGAAACGCCGGCCAAGACCGACCATCCCACCGTCCGCCAGACATGCGAGCGGATCAGCTCGGCGAGAGCTGGCGACGAAGGCCCTTCATTTTGAAGCCGCCCATGGCACGGCACGGACCAAGCGGCCGTCAGCACCCAACACACGAGCACGAGGCCGAGGCCAAAGCCACCGCCGGCGACGATAGTCAGCCAGACATGCCCGCCCAGTTGGGCGAGCA
>Ga0114966_10000250_pt1 | contig 51371 bp, 50 predicted proteins | sample M_130207_XF_Meta_FD_87029 | JGI IMG/M metagenome (GOLD analysis project Ga0114966, IMG submission 87029) | Freshwater microbial communities from Lake Montjoie, Canada to study carbon cycling - M_130207_XF_MetaG | ecosystem: Environmental > Aquatic > Freshwater > Lake | place: Lake Montjoie... | reverse complement strand
TTTTTTTTATTTTTTTTATTTTGAACCTCTTTTTTTTTCTTATTAGGTTTTTTTTTTTTAATAAAATCACTGATAATATTCTTATCATATTTTTGTATTTTGTGTTCTTTTTCGTTAAATTCTCTTTCAACCTTTTTTAACCGGTCTTTTACGGTTGGTTTCATTATCACGGATGGTGGTTTTTTTAGCATACCTATGTCTATATATTATACTAAACATTTATTCCATTCCCTTATTAATTCCTGTTTCGAAATCGATTTGGGTCCTACCGTATTATTAAACAAAAATTCTGCACGCCGAACCCGTTGTATATTTTTTAGAAGATCCACTCCATTAGTAAACCGTATAAAATAATGTGACTGCTCACTTTTTTCTCTCCATTCCATATCGATTGTTCCAGCATTCACACCAACCCGTCTAAAGGAAATATCTGAAATCGGTTCTCCATCTCTTTTCACAAATTCAAATCCTTCTGGTTCCAATCGATGCGATACATCTCTATCCATCTCCCGTTTCTCCCAAATTTGAAAGACACAAGGAACATCATGGACTTTTCCATCCACTAAAAACGCATTTTCCAACAAATCGGCTTCAAAGACTAAATGAAAACATTTAGGAAAATGTCGTTGCATGGATTCTTTCCGAAAACTTTTTGGGAGAATAAACGAAATCGAATCCGCATATTGCACACATTTCTTAATGAATAAAAACGCCATACAAGATTGCCGTCCAAAGGGCGGATTTCCAATAAAATGGATCTTTCGACCATCCACTAATTCTCTCAAAACGTCTAAATCTACTTCTAGAAAATCGGCCTCGAATATTTTAGGATGTTCGGGAGCAATATCGTAAAAGAAGGTATGTTCCGTCATTCCCTCGATTTCTCCCAGAAAAGCTCCATCTCCAGCACTGGGTTCAATAATAATATCTTTTGGATCAATTGTAAGGTTCGCGCGGATATATTCCATACAAATACGAACCACGGAAGGATTCGTATAAAATTTATCGGTCTGCACTCGATATAATCCAGTGCGATTCATTTTATAAATATATTTATCTTATCTTATCTAACATGAATAGATAAATATATTCAATTTTTTCTTATAAAAATATAAAAATTTTTCCGGTTCTTGAAGAATCTAAAATGTCAAATACATTATTTGGGAGAATACATTTAGCCGGAATGATCCTACAAAGTATTTATGGATATTTTCCATGGATTCCTTTTGACGTTTTCGACAAAATATACCTTTTACAAAATATCGCGATACCGGTTTCGTGGATTCTTTGTAAAGATGAATGTATTCTCTCTTATATCATCAAAAAAAGAGAGAATCCGGAATATATTCTTGGAAGTGAACCATATAATGTAAAAGATATTACCGATTTGTTTCCTTCGAATCCAGTATATTATCAACTATTTCATCATATCAACCATATGGTAAGAATAGGTTCATTCATTATAGTAAATCACAGGGCATCTTTTTTACCGACCTCCATCTGGTATCCTTTTCTCTCCGTTTATACTTTGTATATTTACGATATCACTTATCAAACCAATCATAGAAAACGGATTGGGTCGATCTATTCTTTTTTCTTTTGAAACAAAACATAACCGGCTAAAAGTGGTAAAGAAATCGGATACGTAAATCCAGTAATGATACCAATACTAGAATGTCCAATGCTTTGACAAAACGCATCTACCGGATCTTTACTCTCAAATCCAAAACGCATTCCATTCGCCATTCCAAAGGAAGAACATGGTAAAAGTGCAATAGGCAATAATCCAAAATAGAGTTCTTTTAAGTAGTGTCGCATCGTTCTCGTTACCTGTATCCTAAAATTGGCTTCATCTTTTTTTCTGTAAACATATAAATATCTTTCTCTCTCTCCAAAATGGATGAAACCGAAGAAACTCCGGTTTTGTTGGATTTTGTGATTCCGGTAAAAAAAAACAATGTCATTCTACGAACGGTCATAGAAGGCATTGTATCCTTCTATTCTCCCAGAACCATCTATATTATCACCGATTTCCGTTCTACTTTAGAAATACTGGAACATTCTCTCTTTTGGAAAAAAGGAAGAACGAAAATTGTAACGATCGATGAAAATATATTTGGAAAGGAAGATTTAGAGAGAAAATATACTTGTATCGATGAGAAATCAAGAGAATTTGGATGGTGGTTTCAACAAATCATTAAATTAGACGCAGTAAACAGAATCCCGAATTTATCCGATCCTTTCGTCGTATGGGATGGAGATCTTATTCCTCTGGTAAAATGGGACTTATACAACGAGGAATCGAGAGAATATCGATTTGCTATTTTACAGGAAACCGCGAAAAACGAATTTAATCGGGCACAATATCACGATTCTATTCTCTCGATTCTAGGATTAGAAACGGTAGAACCATTGGAAAAAGGGACATTCGTTCCACATCATTTTATATTCCATCATATCGTGATTCGGGAACTGGTCGAGAGAATTGGTTCGGTGAATTGGCAAGAAAAAATCATGGCATTGTCTGCGACGTATTATCGTTTTTCTGAATATATGTTGGTGGCGACATTTATGTATTATTATTTTCCGGAATTATTGAAGTATTATCCTTTTCAGCTGTTTGGAGAGAAAGGAATTCGGTTTCGAGAATCGTTGGAAATCCAAGGGAAAATCCGGAGGAAATGTGATGTGAAAGAATGGGGATTAGGATACGAGGTTTTTAGGGAATTTGTAAAGAGAGAATTTGGGGTTCGAGAGATATCGTATATACAAATCGAACATGTAGTTTAGCAATATTTTATACAGGGATTATATATTTATAAAATATGGCAACCAGACGAATACGCAAAAAGGGGAGAAAAACCCGTAGATATAAAAAAAAGAATGGTGGTGTGTTCAGTGTATTTAAATTTGCGAAACCTGGTAAGAACCCGACGACCCCACGATCGGCTTCTAATATAAACACAACATATTTTAACGACCCATTAAAAAAAAAAATAGCAAACATGTTAGAATCTAAATACACTGACGAAGCATATAAAGAATTAATTGATAATCTAAAAAAAAATAATAAAAAAGAAATTATTGATATGATAAAACAAGAAGGTGAAACTCCACTAGAATTATTACAATTTTTTCCTCAAGATTATAATCAAAATAAGGTGCTAGAACAAAAATATAAAGACCTAAAACAAATATATGATGATCATACACCACGATCTACAAAATCTCATAAACGCTAGCTTCTTTACATCGTCCATAGGTTTTTCGATGCCATTGTGAAATCCCATATTTCAAAATCCCGTCTAAATGAGTTTTGGTTCCATATCCCATGTTTTTCGCCAATCCATATTTAGCATCTAATTCCGGGATTTCGATACAAAGATCCCGAATATAGGCATCTCTCGCAGTTTTAGCTAAAATAGAAGCGCAAGCAATAGATGCAAACAAATTATCACCACCGGGCACGGTTTCAAAAGGAAGACTGGCTAAAGTTCCCGTCGCTTCATCATATACCGGATATCCAGTAAAATCATTCCCATCAATCAAAAGAAAGGCATCCTTCCCCAATCCTTTCGTTTCCAGACGTTCTAAAATATGTCGAATACATTCTCGCATACCTTTCAACACCGCCTGACGGATATTAATGAGATCGATTTCCAAAGCTTCCACAAATTCCACATGCCAAGCGAGAGATGCGCTACGAATATAATCCGCGATTTCCGCGATTTTCTTTTTAGACGTGATTTTTTTACTATCCCGAACCTGAGAGAAATCGAAAGAACCATCTTTAGGTAAAACGACGGCGGCTACATAAACTCTCCCAAAAAGCGGTCCACGACCGGCTTCATCGATCCCAATCTCGATTTTCTCTCGTTGGTAAAACATTTTAACACCATATTTATTTTGCAAATCGAAATTAACATCCATGGTTCTTTAGACAATAACATAAATTCATTTTATATTTCAATTTTATTAGAAATATATAATATATAATAATATAGGCTCTCTCGAAATGGCAACATATAAATTATCGGTATTTGCATTATTTTTAATAGTATTAGGCGCATTAATTATTTCGATGTTAGTAGGTAATTGGTTTCATACCAAAGAAGGAATGATTTCATTTTATAATGGAACACCCCCATTATCCACAGTAGTATATATTAAAGATTACTCTGGACCAACGAGTGGGAAATTTGGTAAAAATGTCGTGCTAATTTATGATAATATTTTCTTTGATCAAGACAATGCAAACATAATAGAAGTAGATAGCACAGCTATCAACGGTAATGTAATGATTGGAAATGTCATGACTGGTAAAGCAGAAACAGATGGTAGTTCTATACAAAATATATATATAACCAATGCATTCGATAGTGATGAGTATTTTAATCCTAACGACGTAGAAACGTATTCTTATACCGACAACACATTAACCAATACTACACCAACAAAAGGAGCAACAAATAAATTTAAGATATCCTACTGCGAAATGATTTATACAACCCAAAGTAAAAATACAGATGAATATACTGTATTTGTATTACCTTGGAATGATAGCACTTACATTCATATCATAAATAATACAAAAAAGACGAATGTAAATACCACATGGTTTGGACCAGGAAAAAAACATAGTATAAAATCGCATAATGAAATTAAAAATACATTACCATTTATTAATAATGGGATATATACACAAGATTTAAATACAAGTCCAATGTTGAATACCTTTATGATTCAAGAAAGCTATAATTCACAAAGCTTAGTATATCAATTAAATGATAGTATTTTTTTTAATAACAATACGGGAGTATTAATTATATATAAAGATAAATTATATAAAGATTTTACTGCATACAACCAAGATGGAGAAATTATTTCAAATAATAGTGTTGAATCACAAAAACGTAGTGAAAAAACGTTTGATGCGTGGCATAAATATGACAAGTTTGGAAACATAATGATTTTATATATTAATAACGGAAAAAATATTATGCTTGCTTTAATTCAACCAACGGAATATGAAAGCAATACTACTATATATACCTTATTTAATGTTCAGCGATTTAATAATATAGGTTTAGATGCTGGATTCAGTTATGGTCGAGAAGGTGCGTCCAAGTTTGTTGGACTTAATAGTGGAGGAGCAGAAAGTATAGGAGGACTGAATGGTTTTGGATTAGGAGTAACCAATGGATGGGGTCAAGGAGGACCAGGGGCATGGGGAGAACAAGGTGGACCAGGGACATGGGCAGGATCTGGAGAATCTACATCCACTGGAGGACCAACTGATATGATGAATGATTATTATCGTTGGTTTTATCATTGGGCAACCAAAGGACTGAACAATAATCCAAATGGGCCGAATTTCAATTATTCCGACGATTACATCATGAAAACCCAAATCGTGCCACCCGTTTGTCCATCCTGTCCATCTTGTCCTGCAACGGGAACATGCACGAATTGTGGAGGAAATGGCGGATCTGGAACACAAACGAAGGATGGAACGTCTTTAGCGGAAGGTGGATATGAAAATAGAAATTTGAATGTAACTGGAGATGGATTGACAATCACCGATGCGGCAAATACGGTGGGAGGTGTCTTAAACAATGCAATTAGTCAACCCGCGAATATTATCGCTGGTGTTGAAAATACAATAGAAAAAGGCGCGTCAGGAGCAGTTGATTTAGCAAAGGATACTGGATCTGGTGCAGTAAATCTGGTAAAGGATACTGGATCAGGTGCAGTAAATTTGGCGAAAGATACTGCTTCAGGTGCATTAAATCAAATAAATATGATGGGTTCCACTGCGATTGGATTAGGAAAAGATATTGTGGGTGGAACCATCGATCTTGGAAAAGATATTGTGGGTGGAATCAGTGATTTGGGAGACAGACAAAGAAAAAATCAAAATCAAAATCAGGGGGTCGGTGTCGGGGTCGGGTCCAACCAATATGGATATGCTAATTCTTACGGAGGAGGATCTGCTGCAAATCAACTATTACCGAAAAACATCGCATCTAACGTAGATCATTCCAATTTATATGGTGCCGTGCCAAACAAAGGAAATTCGAGTTATATGCCCCTTGGCAGTGACTTTTCTAAGTTCGGGCGTTAAGCCGGAACGACAAAAAAGTTCTTACGGAACGACAAAAAAGTTCTTACGGAACGACAAAAAAAAATCCCAGTCTAAAATGCGGATAAAATGAATATAAAAAATCTTTATTATTTACAAGAACCATATTATTTGTAAATAATCATAACTACCATAATATGAAAACACAAACACAATTACCAATCAATCACCTATTTGAGAGAGAAACGATCGTAAAAGAAATCACGACGATTCTAAGCACGTTCGATGAAAGATGTCAGCAAACCACGTTTAAAAAAGGAATATATATCTACGGTTCTCCCGGAACGGGAAAATCCCATTTTGTGGTTCAGCTCTTGAAAGAATTAGGATACGATGCCATTGTATACGATGCAGGAGATGTGCGAAATAAATCCCTATTCCAAACCATCGATTCAAATCATCTCTCGAATCGAAACGTCTTAGATTTAATGAATCGTAAAGTAAAAAAAATCGCGATAGTGATGGATGAAATTGACGGAATGAACAATGGTGATAAAGGGGGTATAGATGCACTCATCAAGTTAATACGACAGAAAAAAACGAAAAAACAAAAAGCGGAAAATACCACGCTAAATCCTATTATATGTATAGGAAATCACAAAAACGATAAGAAAATCCGTGAATTAATGAAAGCATGTCATACCTTTGAATTGAAAATTCCCACAAAGAAACAAACGGAAGATTTATTAAAAATCTGTCTCCCGCCATTTTCTACTTTTCATACCTCGGTTCAAAGTAAAATCCATGAATATATTCAGGGAGATCTACGGAAAGTCCTCTTTTTATCTCAAATCTGGAAAAAAAAACCGGAATTATTAACTATTGAAACGGTGCAAAACATATTCCATGTAAAAATGTTGAACGAAGATGCCAAAAAAATCACATGGCGATTATTGAATAAGACCATATCCTTAGAAGATCATATTCCATTCATGAACGAAACCGATCGAACCACCGTTGCATTATTATGGCATGAAAATATTGCGAATCCTTTAGCAAAAGAACCAAGTGAAAAGGCGTTTCCTTTTTATTCGATATTATTAGAAAACATGTGTTTTGCAGATTATATCAGTAGAATTACGTTCCAAAGTCAAATCTGGCAGTTCAATGAAATGGGTTCTCTCATCAAGACGTTTTACAATAATAAATTATATCACGATAAATTTCCAACCCATACTGGGAAATTCGCCCTAAACGAAGTGGATTTTACAAAAGTATTGACAAAATATTCAACGGAATATAACAACCAGCTTTTTTTATACGGACTTTGTCAGAAAATGAATATGGATAAAAATGATTTAGTCGCTTTTTTCCAAGAACTTCGAATCTTATATGGAAATAATACCCAATCGAAAAATATGGATTGGGTAGAAAAGATCCAAGAACATTTAGGAAAAGAAGAGGTGGATATGTTGGATATAAAACGGATGTATCGATTTTTAGACAAAAATGTAAAAAAAGAGGATATTTCGGAAGAAGGGGATCTGGAATATTTAGACGAAATGGAAGAAAGTGATTTCGAAGACGAAATTTTAGAATAATTTTTTACATTGTTTTCTTTGGATATTATATATTTGCGGACATGAATGTCATTATGTTTCTTTACGTCTTTCTACTGTTCGTTCTTCTAACTCCCGGAATTCTACTTTCTCTTCCACCAAAGGGAGGTAAATGGTCTACTGCTATTGTCCATGGTCTAGTATTTGGTCTGGTTTGGTGCTTTACCAATAAATATGTGTGGGAACTAAGTATGATAATGATGCATCCTGCTCCCGCCGTTGTGTTAAATGTTTAGGCATTTTAACCATGTAAAAAATTACGAATATTATTTTTATATAAAATAATATTTTTATACTATATAAAATATGGCGAAAACACGTAGCAATCGTAAACATAAACATATAATCTCTACGGTCCCTCATGAACATACTTGTCATGGATTACATCAATGGTATGTCTCTATGTTTGAAAAACTAGGCTGGATGTTATTAGCACAGCGAAATGGATGGAATGATAAAGTCATGGCCTATAAAAATTCAGTGCATAGATTAGAAGAAGCGATTCTCCACAAACATGCGCATGTAAAAGAAGCCGACCGTAAAATGGATTTGAAAATCATGTTGGCAAATGTGAAAGTTCTCAAAGAACACGTGCAAAAAGATTTTTAGTTTTATCGTTCACCGATGCATCATTTGTTGCAACATATTTTCCAATTCTGCATTTCTCTGGTATAATTGTTGTAATTGTTGTTGTTGGGTTTGGATTAAATGGACAATTTCTTCGGTGCTTAATGCCCGGGGTGCTTCTCCTGGATTTTGTATCATAATTTGCGGTTGAGTTTGACCTTGATCATGCATTTGCATCATTTTGGCACGATCTTCTTCAATCTTTTTGATTTGTTCAATGACATCTGGTTTATAATGAGGATTACCGGGTTCATATTTTTCTAAAAGTGGTCCAATATCTTCCATGAAATATTTTTTAATCGCCGCTTCTTTTTCTCCACCGCGTATAAACATATCTACGGTTTTATCGCTGTATTTTTGAAATTGATTCGGGAAATTCATTTCAAGTAATTTACGTTTATCAAAGGTATTTTGTTCATGGGAAAAGACCAAGATCGATTTCAAAGGATCTAATTGCACAAATGGAATCGTATAATTCTTTAAAAACGCCTTTTCTTCTGCGATAGCCGCATGTTCTTCGTATCGACATTGGTCTAGTAATTCTCTTCGAAATGCAAATGTTCCAGCAGTTGCGTGATTTGGACCATAAGGACCAAATTGCACCATTTTTTGAATATGTTTAAAGTAAATATAAATTTCACTCGCACCAGCACATAATGCGGCCGGATTTTGTTGTAAACGTTCTACTGCATGACTAATTCGTTCTGGTGGATAATAATCGTCGTCGTCCATATATACGATAATCGATCCTTTCGATTTTGTGTGCATTAGATTTCGTTTCGCTCCTAATGCGATTTTCTTATCTAACGGAAAATATTTAATTTGTGGTATATTTGCGGCAGTAATAAGGTCCCCGATTTTGTCCGTTCCATCATCGATAATAATCCATTCGATACGAGATTTAGGATAATCTTGATTGCGGAAACACTCCAACATGGTTTGAATAAACGGTCGTCGATTGAAAGTTGGGGTGCATACACTTACGAATGGATGTTTATTGGCGGGTTTGGTTTTGGATTTGGTCATTTTATATATATCCACATTACTTGTTTATATTGCTTCTACAGCAATAGGTTTTTCTTCGCCTTCGGGTTTGGCTTTAGATCCAAACAGATTACCAAATTTAGATTTTATACTATTATAACCAATACTGGCAACACTCCCAATTGTATTTATTAAACTGCCTTTTGTAGCATTTGGATATAATTGGGATATCACAAAACAAAAGAAACCTATTTCGGGTTGTGCTTGTGTAAAAGCAATTGCGAATCCACTATTATAAATTTGGGTAATATTAATTGCCATTTGTATTTCTGTTTTAAATATACGGTTTAACATGTCTGCTATTTTACTCTGTATCACTACTATTTCTTCATCATATGCGGTTTGTATTTCTTTCATAAAAGTGGTTTGTTTCAAAGTATCAATTATGTTTGTATCTCCCTCTTTCTTCTCATCTCCCTCTTTCTTCTCTTCTCCCTCTTTACTCTCTTCTCCCACTTTCTTCTTTGCATCTACCTTCTCCTTCTCATTTTCGATTATGGCTTTCACTTCACCTGACGTAATATTTGCATTAATAATGGTTATTACGCGATTACAAAAATTAGAAACGTTTGCATCTATTTTCATTAAAATCATTTCTTTGAAAAATGCTAATACGTTTTCTATTTGTTTTCTGTTTGACCCGTTATACTCTTTTAATTTTAATTCCACTTCTCCTGTCACACTTTGAATACTAATCGGTGACTTAAAAATATTTGCGACTTCATTACAAATAGCCTTTACTTCCTCTATTTTTGTCTCAAAATTTGTAAAATTTGCTTCACTACCACTCATTTCTTTGAGTGCCTTAATATCCAGTAATAATCGTCCAAAGAAGCTATCATCATCAATTATGGTTGGGGGTTTCACTATTTCTTTCTTCTCTTCTACATCTACTGGTTTCACTTCAGTGGGCTTCTTCTCTATTGGATCTATTGGCGCAATATTCATTGGAATATTCTTTAGTTTATTTTCTAATATAGATGAATTATCTTTATAGGATTCCCCATATGCCACATTCGTATTGGATTTATAAGATTTCTTGTTTAGAATAAAATAGACTAAATACATGAGTGCAAATAAAAATAAAACACTTAATACTAGTTTAACTGCAGAAGATGAATTCGAATTTTGCATAGGATTCTCTGCTAGATAAATAAAATTGGAAATAATCAAGACAAACATAACGAAATAAAAGAAATACGAATAAAAATAAACAATGGCATCCCGTATAAATGTCCCGATTTTGAAAACATTCGATTCGCATTTTTTATTTTCATGTTTCATTATATCATCATATGCATTATTACTGAAACCGTAAAATCCAAAGAAAACATAAATAAACCAAAAATAAAATGCAATTCGCATTACAGGATATACCGCATACAAAATACCGCCAATCGCTAAAATAATGAAAAGGTTATATAGACACCATGTAATAAAGTTAGTAATAGTTGGTCCCATATTAATAGAAGTAATTGTAGCAACTAATAAATAATGCCGGATAACACCATACAACATAAAAGATAAAAAGAATTTATCTTGCACCCATGCAAAAGGATTATTAATAAAACTATTGTATAAATCCCAGAAGGAAGTTAGATTAAAAAGTAAAATAAGCATGAATAACAGAATGTATAACAAGGATGGAAAATTATATAGATAGATTAGTTTTGCGAACCATTTGATTGCTTTGAAAATATAAATAAGAATATCAAATGGGGATGCAATAAAAGTATTTAAAAGCGTATAAAAAATCAACGATCCTTTTTTCACTTCTACTACTCCTTCTTCTGTAATATTTTCGGGACTAATGACCCGTAATGGTAAAGAAGTGCTGTCATAGTAAATATAAAAATATGCATTATTCGTAAATATCCAGGTAACAATCACGAGTATGATCTGTGTAAAAATACTGTAGATGATAGAACTATCATATAATATTTGTTGATTTTCAGCATAGACCGATGCTGGAACATACGTATTACCAATTAAAAGAGGCGGTCCATTGGGGTCTATTAACTTTGCGGTTTTTGGATTGATTACCACATTATCACTCGGGTCTACATTTAAATCTAATTTCCATGGCCAATTCGGTTTTGTAATCGGCGCACCCATATTATCAAATGGGGTAATAGGTAAATTACCATAAGATAATTGAGCGATTACGACGGAAAAATAGATTAATATATTATTGAACAAACTAATAAAAAACATGAGAAAATTTGACATCCCTGCCAAAAATACAGCAAAACTTTCTGGTTTTAGCATTTCGGTCACGTCCTCTAAATCTTCCGGAATTTCATCCGGTAAATTAAGATCACTTAATACATTATCTAATTTATCTAAGGTATCATCTAATAAAAACTCTGCATCGAGATCCTCTATTTCGACACCTATAAAAGAAGATAAGTTATCTAATTTTGCAGATTGTTCTTTCGTCAATGTTTTCGTTTTTTTACCGCTGCTCGATCCATTACTATTCGATGATCCGGTTGCATTCGATGATCCTTTACTATTCGATGATCCGGTTGCATTCGAACCTTTACTTTGATTAGGATTGTTAGGATCGTAATATTTTGTATTACTATCATCCATTATTAGTATTTCTTGTCTTCCAGGTTGTAAAAAGTTTTTGATTTTTTCATTTTTCAAAATTTCTTCTGGGATATGTTTGTCCGTAAAACCTTCTAAAGTAGGAAAAAGAAGCATATTTTTATAATTTCTATTATTTTTTATTTTCTCCATTTTATTTAGTAATTCATATTCATCTTTCAATAACATTGTATTATATAACGACTCTATATATAATACAAACATTATCGGGCGTATAATGCACCACAGTTCCCTCCTATAAATGAAATAATATTATATCTCTCTTCAAATAATGTCATATTGAAATTATAATCGTATAATTTCCAATTCGATTTATTCGTTGCAATTGGTATTCCATTTCCATCACATATAATTTGGAAAGATGCTCCCGTGCTATTAATTGGGGGAACATAAGTAGTAATCTCCAATTCTACATTTTTAAATCGGCTTAGATTGATAGCTCCCGATGGTTGATATGTATGTGGATTCGTATCTAAACAAAAATTATAACAATATAATCCTTCTTTGGCAAAAGAATTCGTTCGTGTATATTTCTCAATATAATTAAATACGGAAGAAGTTAAGCTATTCTCTCTATATTTTCCATCCAATATAACCGCAAACGTTTCCATAATTTCTTTTTGATTATCCGCACTATAATTGCCAGTAGTATAGAATCCAGTATTTGATCCATTTGGGTGAATTAAAGGTCCTAAATACTTACCATTCAATTTTAATTGAGGATTAGTAACCACATCTTTTAAGGTGGGTGCATTCGAATAATATGGTGCCATTTGGATTTCGGATGGTATATTTTGATATGGCCAGTTTGTATAATTACTCCATTCATTTCGCATATATACATCGTTTCGTTGAAAATACCACATCCAACTCGAAATCATTCCATTGGAATGAAGTGAAACCGTTTTAGATCCAGTAACATTATCGAATTGATATTGAAATACATCTTTCACTAAATATATTTGATCTTCTGCTGCAAATAATTTTGCTTCTTCTTTGGATAAAAACGCATAGGTGCTCATTAAATGAATATCGGCATTCCAATTACTAATCAGGTTTGTATAATTACCAGTTTCAATCGAGGTATCTGCCGAAGGCGGACTTTGTAAAAAACGATACATTTGAAAACGGGCTTGGTTAAAATCCGGTTGAACATAAGGATAATTATTGGTGTTATCAAATATATCACGCACTTGAAATAACTCTTGTATAGGTCGTAAAGTAATCGAAATTTCCAATTCATTATATTGTAAAGACACGAGTGGAAAAGCACAACGACTATCTAATGTAAACCAGGCATGAATGGGAATATATAATTGTCTTCCACGAATAGAGGGTTCGGTTCCAATAGTATCATCGGTATCTATTGCAAAATAAGCAGAAGGATAGGTATTGGCCCGATTAAACGCATTTGCTGGATTATTTAATTCTAAAACGTTTCCAGACATAGTATTGAATAATTTCTTTTTTTCTGCAGTAAAATCACGATCCACGGATGCAGCAATATATTCACCGGAATATTTAGCTAAAAGAAAAGATCCAGCATGAATATTCACTTCCTTGATCATATTTGTTCCTAAATTCTGTATCCATCGAAATTCATAAGGAGCCCATTCATTATTCGTATCGGGAGTAGGTGAATAAATCGGGCTCCAAATATCAGGTATAGTAATACCGATATAGGTATCCATTAATAATTCCGCATACCGTTTGATTTTAAAAGAAAACGTAGAGGGTTCGGTTAATCGTAGATCGCGTATCCCGTCATAATCGATACGAAATTTCTGTAGTCCAAAATTCGTATATTTCGAATAAGTTACACGAAAAAAGGTTTTAGACGGATTTCCGGTTAAAAAGATATTCGCATTTCCCAATGCAATAATATTTAATAATCCTCCCGGCATATCTAATGATGTATGATCTTATTATATCATTTTCTTTTCTTTTCTTTTTCTTTTTTCTTTTTTCTTTTAATAATTAAATATATATCGATGGAAATACATAAAAAAATCTTATTAATTCTTACTATTTTCATTGCGTCTGTCATTATTTATCGTTTATGGAACCAACGTATCGATATTCAAACACAAACACAAATAAAAAAAGAATCCTTTAAAGCGTCCATCAATTTGATGAATACGCATGATAACCATTTACCGATTAATCAATATTTTATAAAAGCATCCTGGAATACTGCCTATAATAGTTCTAAAAATATCATGGATTTAAGTATGGTTACTACTGTTTTAAGTCGCGGATGTCGTTTTATCGATTTCGAAGTTTATTCTTCTAGTAGCACTACTGGTAGTAATACTTATACGTCTAAAGCGGTAACCACGATAATTCCGGTAATAGGATATTCGGTTCAACCAAAAAATAAATATCAAATGGACTGTAATGAACCCACGGTAAGTTTACTCGAGGCATTAACCACTGCAAAAGAGTATGCATTTTCACAGGGAACTTCTACTGGACCTCCAAATTCAAAGGATCCGTTATTTATTCAGATCCGTGTAAAATCGGCAAATCAAGAATTATATGATGCCTTACCAACTGCGATTAAATCGGGTTTAGGCAGTGCCATCGTATTACCAACGGAGAATAGTTTTAATAAAATCCTATTAAAAGATATGGCGGGCGGTGTATATCTTTTTGCGGATTTAGTGAATTCCGATCCCATGTTTAAAAAAAATTATGAAAAATATGATATCTTTTCCAATATTACGGTTTCGGGATTTTTAGAAAATGGAATATCTACCATTGCGAATTCCATTCTACTACAAAGTCCTAAACTACCACCTATGATAACCGATCATTCTAAAATGACGGTTAGTTATCCAGTGATTACGTATCCAGATTGTTCAAATTGTAAACCCCAGGGTTATATTCAATTTACAGAGTCGTTTCCAGATATTTCAGTGCATAATACCATTGCAAATCCAACTGCGTATCCACCTATTCAAAATAAATTACATGCTGGTCTTAATTCAGACGTAATGAATATGATTATTAATTATGGAATGAATATCATTCCATTTCGTTTTTACATAGATGATAATAGTTTAGCAGACTATGAAAATATATTTATGGATAACGGGGAATGCGCATTTGTAAAAATGGGTTTGATCATGAAAAACTATAATATTACGCCCACTACGTAAGGAATATTCTATTCTATTCCAACCATGTAAGAAAAATCTTGAAATTTATTATATTCCCATAATATAATAAAGAAAGAAAGAAAGAAAGAAAAATGCATACGCATACCAGAAAAAAAAGAACTGGTGGACAACAGCTTCGAAAAACGAATTGTCATCCTGGAACCAGAAAAAAAAAGATCCTGGATTATTCTTGTTTTACGAAAGAATCCATTCTTATCCTAAAAGACGCATTTAATAAGCATCATCCTGATCGAAAAATCGTCACGAATAACCCGAAAGAAATTTGGGAACATTTACATCAAAAAATACCGGAATGTGATCGTGAATCTTGTTGGTTACAGAAGATCCCCAATCGATATTTACAAGACAAATTGAAAAAAGATTTATTCTCTCCGGTAAAACCCACGGAATGGAAAGCAAAACCAAATGCATGGTTATCCAATTTCGATATTGATGCGGTGATTCAACAATACGAAGAAGCCAATCGCGATTTTCTGTTTCTAGGTCCAACCCCGATTGATTTTGATAAAGTAAAAAACGGAAAATGTATTTGGGAAGAATTATGTCGCATTAATATTGTAAAAGAATATCGCAGAGGTAAACGGAAATTCGGCGTTATTTTTAATTTAGATACTTCGGAAGGACCAGGAACCCACTGGGTTTCTCTCTTTATGGATATCAAAGATCCAACCCCTTTTCTGTTTTATTTCAATAGCACGGCAGAAGATACGCCTGCAGAAGTAAAAGATTTAATGACGCGTTTAGAAAGTCAATTTAAATTGATTAAACCATTGAAAAACCGGAATCTAAAAGTATTGGAAAATACGAAAATGCAACACCAGAAAAGTAATACCGAATGCGGTATGTATTCTCTCTTTTTCATTATTTCGTGTCTTACTCGAAAAACGGATCCTAACGATATGGATGAAACAAAAAAAATGTCGGTGGATGATTTAGTTGCAATGTTTGCAGGAAATACGCGAATACCAGATAAACTAGTAGAGAAATATCGCGGTATTTATTTCAACGATTAAATAGAGATCGTTTGTAATTTAAGAAATGTATTTTGTAAAACATTATAATTTACATTTTTAAGATTTAGAAGCACCTTTATATTGTCGGTTGAAAAAACGATATCATGAAAATAATCATAATTTTCTATAACTTCTTTTATTTTATCAATAATATCCTCATAATTTGTCCAAATTATCATATCTTTATAAGGTATTGTATCCATTAAAGGCGAAATTTCAGAAATAACAACGACACCGCATTCTAATGCCGGTAAAACTCTCAATTCTTCAAATGTATGATGATGTGGAGTCTGATGAATATTTATAAGAATCTTGGTATTTTTTAATAAATGTTGCAATGCATCCGTATTAAAACAATTATTCACATTGGTATGTTCTATTTTTTCATTATTTATTTTATTCAATAACTCCCTTCTTCTTGGTTCATTTGTATTTATAAAAGTAGTTAATGTTATTATATTTCTGTTTATTTTCAATGTATATAGTTCATAAATAGATGAACTAATATATATATGTTTTTTTGAAAAAGAATCATACATTGGACAATTTTGGACATTATGAATATTAGGAATACTGTAATCTATAATTATATCGGCTTTTATTAAATTATCATAATTATCTATTCTTACTAAATATGTTTCATTTATATCACATTTAATATTACCAACCGGGGTTCCATCTAAAACACTTCTACCTCCATTTTTGACTAATGTATGTTCAAAATTTATATTAATATGCAGCGTTTTATTCTGGTTATTAAAAATATGATCATCGCATAAAATTATATTAATATTCCATTCCGGATTATTTATGAATATTTTTTTTATTATTTTAACTATATTTTGATAATAATCATTAATTATACCAGCATCTTCTTTGTAAAATAAAAATGACCCATTTGCGTTAAAAATCATTTTTTACTGTAGATTTATATAATATATTAATATGTCTTTAAATGAACTTTCCATAAAGTATCATTTAGATAAAAATATCCATTCTGGATGTCATAATTACATACCTGGATATACTCAATTATTTGAAAAACGAAAAAACGATATAAAATCCATGTTAGAAATTGGCATTGGTTCTATTGAAAATGGTCAAATGGGTGGTGTAATTCAACATGGCTATAAAACTGGAAACAGTTTAAAATGTTGGAGTGAATATTTTCCGAATGCAATCATATACGGAATGGATATATATAATCATGCAGAATTAAACACAGATCGAATTATTACATTTCAAGCAGATCAGAATAAATATTCGGATTTAGATAACGTTATAAAGAACATTCCTGTAGATTTAGATATAATCATTGACGATGGAAGTCATTGCGGAGAACATCAAGTATTTTCATTTATGTATTTAAATAAGTGTTTGAGTGAAACCGGAATGTATGTAATAGAAGATATACAACCACAACACATTAACCAATTTTTAGATTTAAGTATTTTTCCAAAAGATTACATTAAATATATTAAAGATAATTTTACAATTGAATATTTTGATACTAGAAACGATTTTGGCCGTGAGGATGATTTTATGATGTGTTTTACACGAAAATAAATCAATCCATCATCAAATCTCACTTGATCCTTCCATGTATCCATTTACATTCAAATATTTCATTCGTTTTTCTACTTTGGACTTTAATGATTTTAGAATTGCTAATAATAATAATAATTCTGTTTTGGACATTTTGTTTCTTGGTTTTAGATTTAACATATTTTTAATATAGAATTGTTGCGTATTGTGTAGTAACTCATCCTCATCCTCATCCTCCGACATAGTAATATTAAATATATATAATATTATTATACCTTTATACTTTTCATCAAATCTCACTTAACCATTCCGTGAATCCAGAAAAGAAAAAATAGGCAAGTCCAAACAAAAAACTCTTTAAAAGTAAACCATATGTATTGAAATTCCCATCGGAATCATAAATGGCTAAAAAGGATAATCTACGGAAAAAAATATTATTTATTGCCGGCATTTGAAAAATGAAAAACAAAATGGCGACGAAAATTGGTATTTGACTGTTTTCAATAATCACTTCGATTCTGGATTGTTTCCGTTTTTTTTCGGCATGTTCTTTCCATTCTTTTTCTTTTTCTTTTTCGTAGGTTTGCATGTATTCTTTTGAGAGATTCATTTGAATGGGTGGCAGAGGAGGAATATAATTGGCTTGAATTTGTTCATCATGGGTATATACCGTAGGATCTTTAGGCATATCTCTTGGAGGTAGCGTTTGTTGTTGAAATGAAGGAGTAGGATAAGTAGGGACACTAGGTGGAGGGTGTCCATATGGATTTGGATGAACATCAATAGGAGCATAAGAAGCGTTTGGGTTTTGACCTTGACCTTGACTTGGACCTTGACCTTGGCTTGAACTCATCGTAATATTTTCCGGTAAATCACTAATGCGTGTGACAGAATCCATAGGATAAAATATACAATACAACTGTATGTTTTATCTATTAAAGAAACGAATTACCAAAACCAACTTTTCGACATATCTACTGGTGCTTGTGGCTTTAGAATCGAGGGAATACCTCCACCATCTTCTTTATCATTGGTAGAATCGGTGATTTGAACGGTTTGTTTGGTAGGATCGCATTTGTCCGGTTTTAAATCATATTTATAACAAAACTCTCCAAAACGAAACGTTTTACCATCTACTTCATTGATCACCGGTCCATCGAAAATAATACAATTTTTATCGGTGCAGGATTTACGAAACAAAGTGGCTAAACCGATTCCAATGATAACCGATATAAAGAAACGGCCCAATTCGGTATTTAATAAACGTTTGATATTTAACATTATACACTATCCATTGAAAAAAGTTGGTTCCATTATTTATATTTGCAAATTTAATTTATATTTGCAAAGGCGTTTTAGAAATATCACTTTCTTTTGCAGGACATTGCATTTTAATTTCCTTAAAATGAAAACAATTACCCGCTTTGTCTTTGTATTGAATAATATCTACATTATCGGGAGAAGGATATACCATGATTTTACGTGTATCTGGCATAGTAATATATATCGCAAACATACCAAAGGCAAAACTAATGATGAATACTGGGAAATTTATATATTTGAATATAAAACTCATTATATATCATAGGATAGAGTTTATATTTAACGATATTTCTGGTTTTAGTAAAAAAGAATTATATGTTTATAGTATAAAACATTCCAATGCTTAGCACGGATTATAGTTATTTTAATTTCAATAATTATCCCTCTTCTGGATCCGCCAGTATGAATGTTGACTATAGTATGTTGCCACAATATAGTGTGAATGGTATTCCATTATTAACTTATTTTTTAGTTGGGGTTACTGCCGTTACCTTGGGATATATCACGCTAAAAGAAAATGATATAGAACCAACCGTAAATGAACCGTTCGAAGAACCAGAACCGGTTCCGGAACCAGAACCAGAAGAAGAAACACCTAAAACGGGTGGTAAAAAAAAGATGAAAAAGAGAAAAACACAAAAGGGAAAAAAAGGAAAAAATAAAACACAATAAAAAGAGAGAAAAAATTATTCCTTCGCTTTTTTATAAGATCTCTCAAAAAATTCATTTACTTTTACTACATCTGCACCAATCACTACATCATCCGGAATATAATCGGTATTTCCACTATAATATGCTAAAATGACAGGAATACCATTGACCATTCGTTTGGTTTTTAAAAAAGAATATACTTCTAAATTATCATCAATATCAATAATATATGACTGAACATTCTCCGGCATTTTATTCATTAGTATTTTAACATGTTGTTCTATTCTCTTACAGGGAGCACACCACTCTGCACCGAATTTAATAATAATAACCCCTGGATTCGACTCTAATGCTTGATGAAACACTTGTTTATTTGGCAGTTCAGTAAGAATGGGGAGAGACATGGACAAAGATAGTATAAATATATTTCGCTAAATACATTTATGTTTTTTCAAAAGATAAGATAAAAGAGAAAGATTCCAATGCATCATCATTTAGATATTCATGCCTATTCTCTCCAAGAACTCATGGATCTTTTCAAAATCCCAAATAAAAGAGAGATTTCTACGGAACATATCAAACAAGCCAAGAAAATCACCTTACAAATGCACCCAGATAAATCGCAATTACCTCCCGAATATTTTCTCTTTTATAAAAAGGCATTTGATATTATTGTAAAATATTATGAAAGTCAGCAGAAAATCTCTCAAATCGTTCCGTTAGAAAAGGAAATCGAATATGAACCTTTAGCAAAAGATATGAATGAAAAAGAAATCGCGAAACAAATCCGGAAAATATCCGCTGAAAAAAATTTCCATCGAACGTTCAACGATTTATTTGAAGAAAATATGAGAGAAAAACCGGACCCGAAAAAAAACGAATGGTTTACCAACGAACACGCTATTTTCGAAACGGATCATGTAAAATCTGTGAGTCAAATGAACACCGCACTTGAAAAAATAAAGGAAAAAACCAACGCCATGTCCGTTTATCGCGGTGTTCAACATTTAACCCATTCTAGCGGTTCCCAATTATACGGAAACGACGAAGACGATACCGATGAATATATTTCCTCCGATCCATTTAGTAAATTAAAATACGAAGATCTACGCAAAGTCCATAAAGATCAAACCGTGTTTTCTATTACAGAAAAAGATATGCAAAATGTAAAAACCTATGATTCCGTAGATCAATATCGGAAAACGAGAGAAAATGCCTTTGTCCCTTTAGACAAAACAGAAGCAGAACATCTTTTGCTAAATCGAGAGAAAGAAATGCAGGAAAAAATGTTGCAAAAACAATACCGGAGCGATTTACAAACGCTACAAAATATAGAAAAAAATAAGAATATACAGGCCACTTTTCTAAGACTTCATAGGTAAAAAATCATTTTGTTTCTTGATTGTCGTCATTTGATTCATTATTTGTTGTTGATATTCAGGAGAGAATAGCCATTTTTTATCAATATCCAACATCAAATGATCATAATTCTTTTCTTGTTCTTCTACATCGCTATAACATACATGTTGCGTGATCGTCAATGGATAAAGTAAGAACCATCTCCCAGATTGCTGTAAGGGTTTCCAGTAAATATCAATGGCATATTGTTTTTTATCTTCTGGATGACGCATTAAGAGAGAGACGGCTTCTCTCATATTCTGGATCAATATCTCGTAAAATGCTTGTTTTACTATATAACCTATCGTGGTTTGACAATTCGAGATTTGCACACAATAATCTACTTTCTTCAGTTGAATATATGGTGGACAATTATTCCCGCCTAATAATAAAACGTCCCATTCGATTCCATCTTTCTTATGATTTTTCCAGAAATTAGAGAGACTTTTGTTAAAGACATCCGGTTTTATACATTTAAAATCATCTTCGATAATCGTGACCATATCCCAACCTCGTTCTTTCGCTAATTCTAGGCATTTAATATGACTAATTCCGCACCCTACCGCACCATTGGTCGTTTTTACTGCTGGAAATCTCTCGAAAGAATGCATTCCTAATTGATTTAATTGAGAGACAATATGCCATTTACGATCTTCTCGGTGATCTAGATTGATGTAAAGAATATTCGGGGGAAAAGTTTCCATATTAGGTAATGAATATGGTTGTATTTATATTTGTATTTGTATTTATTCTCTCCAACCGGCGGAAATTAGGATGATTTAGGAAAAATGAATAAGTATCGAAATAGGCAGACAAGTTTCAAATATAATAAAACGAAAGAATATAGTATATATGAATACCATAAATACCATAAATTCCCTGAGTAAATGGTATACCGTTAGTAGTTCCAATGATACGAATAATGCATCTATCAGTATACTTAAATCCTTTACTTATGGATTACATGATTATTACGTATTTTCCACGGATACATCTTTTAATTGTAATAGCAATGGAACGATAGAATTTATTATAATAGGTGGAGGTGGGGCCGGTGGTGGAAATCATGCCGGAGGAGGAGGTGCTGGTGGTGTAGCATTTGGATCTGTGAATTTGGAATCTGGAACTACATATTCGGTAAAAGTAGGTGCAGGAGGAACTGGCGGTGGTCCGGTAGGAACTACAAATGTATATACTGCGGCAAACAATAATGGTAAAAATTCCAGTATAATCGGTGGTTCGATCAATGTAATTGCCTACGGTGGTGGATATGGAGGAGGAGGTAATGGTGGATATGCATATAATAATGGAACTGCCGGTAATACTGGATTTACTACCTTAGGATCCGGAGGTGGTGGAATGTCATATGGTTACCCAATGGGTATAGCTGTAGATAATAGGGCAGGCGTGGGAGGTTTTGGAGTAAACAATACGTTATATGGATCTGCAGGAACGAATGGAGGTTCTGGGTTTAGTGATCCCGGTAATGGAGGTGGAGGAGGCGGTGCCGGTAGTGCTGGTGGAAACGCTTCTCAAGTTTTCGGTGGTAATGGTGGAAACGGATTATCTTCTACTGACCTAACTTGGCTGCCATCCCTGAATGCACTTGGATACATGACGAGTTTATCCAATACATGGGCAACCGATACATCGGGAGGTAATTATATTGCAGCTGGTGGAGGAGGTGGATCATGGGCTCAAAATAGATGGGTGCCAGGAACCGGTGGAATTGGTGGAGGAGGGACAGGAGGAGAATATGGAAGCGGTTCGGGATTAGCAGGATCCAATGGAGCAAGTTATACCGGTAGTGGTGGAGGAGGAGGTGCTAGCACAGGAAATGTAGGAGGAAGTGGAGGTTCCGGATTGGTGGTTATTCGTATTTCTACTTCGATTAGCTCATCCACACCAAACTTGTTATATGATCCAATATCATATTATGGTTTTGATATTGAAAATGGAACTACCTTATATGAAACGATTAGTGCAAGTAATAAAACAAATGCTCTAGTCGGTTCTGCAACGGTTAGTTATACGAATCCATATAATGGAGCAGGTTCGCTTTATATTTCAAGCGTTTCTGCTGGGAATTATGCTCGTTTTCCTGCTGTAAATATTGGCTCTGCTACCGGATTAAGTATATGTTTTTGGTTTAATTTTGATAATGTCACGTTCGGTCCATACCAAAATTTATTTCAAATAAATTCATCTTTACTCGCCCCAAACAACATTATTAATATACAATATAATAATTCTTCAACTACTTTATCGTTTGGTATGTATAATGGTTCTAGTAATCCAAGTATGTTTTTTGTGAATACAAATATAGTAAATATAATTAATACTAAAAATGTTTGGAATTTTTTTGCAGTTACCATAAATTCCACAAATGTAAATACAGCAAATGGAAGTATATCTGGAACTATAACCATATATGCATATAGTCCAGCAACTGGTTTAGTAACCCAAACTAGCGATTTAAAAAATCAATTTTCATTTTATCAAAATGCTAATCTAACCACTAATTTAGGTTATTCCAGTTTGAATACCGGTGGTGGTGCTGGAAGTTGTCAAGGATATTTCGATTCATTTCGGTTTTTTAATAAAGCATTAACATCTTATCAAATACGATATATAATTAGTTCAGATATTACCTCTGCAACCTAGTGTTATCCAACCCAAATTGCAGGTGTAAATTAAGAAACGGATTTCATTCTTCAACAGTATAACCAGACGCAAACATTTTCATTTTATTTTTGATACTATCCATTTTTTCTATTTTATGGACAATATCTTTCAAGGTAGCATCTACTATTTCCTTTTCCTTTTGGAGAGATTTAGGCATAACCTGATTTTTATATTCTCTCCAATGATTCTCTATTTTTTCCATTCTTTTTTCGAAAGCTTCATTTTGTTTTTTATATTCTTTTATTTTCCGTTCAAAGGCATTGTTTCTTTTTTCCAATTCTTTTATTTTCATTTCGAGAGAATCTATTTTACACTTTTCATCACCACCATTGGAGGAAAGTTGCACATCTTTGATAGGTAAAGATGTAGAAGGTTCCAATAAATCCGGTTTCCAAGATACGGATTTTTTCATGGTTTTACCATCTAAATCATCTACATCGTTTTCGGCCAAAATCGTTTCCTCTAATAATCTCAGTTTTTTAGAAGGTAAAATAACAGGTGGTGCAATTACATTAAAATCGATTTCTCTCTGTTTTTGGTAATTGGATATTAATTCATCCATGTTTTGAATTTTATCCTCTTCTCCCATTTTATCTCTAAATACCTCTTCTATAGAAGGTAAACTCGGTTTTCGATTCATATTTTCATATACATTTTGTCGTTCTTGAAAAGCACGAATGGATTTATCTTGACGAGATTCGACCGTTTCATACGGAACGACAGATGGATAAGACGCAGTCGATGAATAAGACGCAGTCGATGGATAAGACGCAGTCGATGGATAAGGCACGGCCGATGGAGGAACTTGAACGGCCGAAGGAGGAACTTGAACGGTCGATGGTTTAGGCAAAAAAACCGACAATGTCTCTCGATTTACTTGTTGTAATTCCGCAATGGTAAGCATCGGTCGATTCACATTCACATATTTACGGTAAATATGTTCCACCACCGTTTTAAATTCAACATCCTTTTTAGACGGATCTAATGTTGCAAAGGCAGGAATTTGAAGCGCAGCTTTCCATAATAATCGTTGATTCTCATTACTGATATAATTCGACATACTTCTTTACAATGAAGATAAGAATCATTTCATATTTTTTTATGTAACAACGAACATATATAAAGAAAAAACAGATCAATAAAAAAGAAAATGGAAGAAAATAAAACTCAAACAGAAAAAGAAAAGTCAAAAATCACGATAGAGCACATGTATCAAAAATACCAAGACGATCCCTATATGATTTCGAAAATAAATCATTATTTACAAAAACAATTACCGATTCTCCTAGAAAATACCCGTAATACGCGTCAGCAAAATATACAAAGAATCGAGGATTTATCATTAGAACAAGAACAATTCATCCAATCCTTTTTACATCGAAATCATTATTTTTACGTATCTTCCACTGAAAAATTCGTTTTCTATGATGGTCAATATTACCAAGAAATCGTAGAAGACCACGTGTTATATAATATATTAAACACCATCAGTCAAGAACGGAACCCGAAATTAATGTCCTGGAAACACAAAACCAAAGTCTCTCTTTTAAAACGAATCAAAGAAAACAAATTAACGAAAACGATTCCGGAATCGGAAACGATCCAGATCGTTCTACATTTTTTCCTAACCAATTTTTTTTCAAATAAATCCGAGGCCAAGTATTTTTTGACCATTTTAGGCGATAATATTATGCGGAAAAACCCCAATCATATTCATTTTTTATCCAATCCCGAAGGTAAATCGTTCCTAAAAGAACTCAATCAAACCAGTATTTATTTTTTCGGAAATCAATGCACCCAAACCTTCAAAAGTAAAATACACGATAAACATTACGAAGACGAAATGAAAGAATGTAGATTGATCACTATGTTGAAACCGAAACTAGATATGAATACCAACCTATCTCTTTTAAATGTCTTGTGCATTGCGTGTCATTATTCGGTAAGATATGGAGATGCGGATCGTTATCTTTTGAGAGATATGGATTTAGAAGGAAAAGTAAAACGATTGGCGTATACTACTCCATCTTTATTAGTGGACCAGTTTATGAACGAATATATTTTGGAATCGGAGGATAAGAAAATACAAATGACATGGCAAAACATGTTTTATTTATGGAAAATGTTTTTAGATTCCCATTCCTTTCCCTCCAATTTATACCAATCCAATGTAAAAACAATATTCACACATGGAACGTTGACGAAAAATTATAAAGCAGAAGGCGATTTCTTTATTGGAATCACCAGTTCTCAATTACCGAATGTGCAGTTTTTCCTACGGTTTTGGAATGAAACCATGACACACGATGAATTTGAAACGGATTTAGAAATAGAAGAAATCGCGGGTCTTTTCCGTTTTTGGGGAGAATCGCTCAAATGGAAAAATGGATTCTTGAAAGAAGAATCTATTTTAGACGCAATTGCGTATTTTTTTCCAGACGTAGAAATCGAACATCAAAAATATATTCACCGTTTTCGTTCCACGTTATGGGACAAATCTCTCGATATACAAGTCGCATTACAAGAATTAGAAGTGACCTTGTCTACTGAAAATCAAACTCCCGCGTTATTGTCAATATACGATGCGTATTTATTTTACTGTAAATTTTATTCGAATCCTGTAAAAAAAACGCCTTTTTTAGTAAGTAAGACCTATTTCGATAAATATATGCTGGAAAATTATGGGGAATATATTATGGAAGATGGAGTTTTACAGAGAGAATGGATGACTTAATTTGTAAAATAATTTACTTACTCTTACTTCTCACACTTTTGTTTTTAGGAGAGATTTTGACAAACCCGAATTTGCCTTTCTTCGCGGTATATCCATATTTCTTTAAACGCATTTCCTTTTTGGCAGTGGCGTGTTTTTTCGCGGAAACAATACGTCGCCATTTATTCATCATTAAATCTTTTTTGACTAAACCTCCTGGAGTTTTATAAGCAGTTCCATTATAGACTTGTTGACGAGAACCAAACAATTCTTTAAATCGCTTTCCTTCTAAATGATAATGTCCATCTTCATGTCGAACTGGTCTTTTCATCTATCGATAGATTGATTATATATTATCTAAATATATTATCTTTCTTTCTTTCTAAAGTGTGATTGTTAAAGGCCAGATAGTTGTATATGAATTTGCAGTATTATATTCAGTAACGACAGATACTTTATACGGAACACCCGCGGATAAACCACTTAAAGTATAGGTATATGGTGTATTTGCTAAACCAATATAAAATCCAACTATATTTTCAGCATAGAACGAATAGGATCTTGGATTACCATAAGCATTTATAATAGTGATATCAATATCCTTGCGATTGGATTGGACGGTTACACTATTAATAGTCGTCGCTCCTTCATTCAAAGTAGTAAATAATGTTTGTTTACCAAAAGTATAAGAATTATTACGATATTGGGTAGTAATAATTACCGAATAAGGAGTATATATATTTAAACCGGTCAAACGATTTTCGGTAGTGTATAATCCATTAATACTAAAACTTTTTGTATTGTTTCGCTCACCTCTATAGGTTATATTATAATTCATATCTATACCGGGAGATGCTGGAAAAGAAATAGTTGCAGAAGTATTGGATATATTACTGTAATAAATATCGGTGACTGGTCCTTCATTTAAGGTCTGTATATACGTTGGGTATGTATACCGATAGGTATTTATGATATATACCGATGCAATGGTCAATCTATAATTGGTATATACTTTTAAATTTGAAAATAGAACATAATTAGGAACATTCTGGAAAGATTGCGTGAACGTATTTCCACGAGTATCTATTAATGAAACAATATAATTCAACACGTTACCGATTGCCGCGGTATAGGATATTCTTATTTCATTTCCAAGTATTTGTATAATTTGCGCACTAGGAATTACATTTTCATTCCAAGTATGAAATGCATTTGGTTGACGGATGGAAAAGGTATGCCCAGTAATATATACGGAAGTTATCGTTAGATTATAACTGGCATCTATACGTAAGCCATTGAAGGTATTTGTATTATTTAATTTCGTATCTTGAATCGTATAGGTATCGTTGGAATCCTTTACATTTATCAATTGTAAAAGATTATAAGAAGGTGTGCCCGTATATTTTATCGTTATGGTAGCACCTACATTCGTAATATTATAAATACTATTTAGCACCGGATAATTCTCATTGTATGTTTGAAAAAATGCGGGTTTATAGACATGATAGGTATTATTGGTAGCAGAATAATAGGAACTTAGACTAACATCATAGGTTATATCTGGTTGTAATCCAGTAATAATGAAGGGAGAAAATGGGGGTTTTACATGTTGAAAAAATAATATGTTTGTAGGATCCGGATCTTTTGTATTGATAATATTTAATGTAAAATTCGTTGGATCTCCAATAGAAGGGGTGAAATTCAAAACAGCACTTATATTTAATATATTATTCATACTTAAATCTACCGGCGGCCCTTCATTTAAGGTTTGAATAATACTAGGAAAAACGGAGGTATAGGTATTCGTAGAAATAAAGGTGGCAGATGCAGTAATCGTATAATAACTATTTGGTCTTAAACCGGTAAACGTATATGGACTAGCATAGATTTCGAATATGTGTCTATCCGTCGCATCTTGGATATTTACGCACAACATTTCAAAATACACCGGATTTGATACATGCGTAAATACGACCGTTGCAGTATGAGGGGTTGCATATGTCATTGTTATACGAGTAACTTGTCCTTCGATAATGGTTCGATAATTTCCACTACCGAGGTTGACATATTTCGAATATTTCATGGATTTTGTGTGAATCGAACTTTTATTATTGATTTTATTAATCGATGCTTTATCTACTTGTATTCTATTGCAAATCGACTTTAACGAAAACATTCGATATCTATATATAGAGGAATACTTTAATTTATATATAGATCTTTTTACAAGTTTCGAAACTGAAACTGAATATTGTCGTAATTGGAAGTAGTGGAATGCTGGGTTCTTCTTACGAACGCCGCATATTTTTGTTTTTGGGAGATATTCGCATACGCACCCTTGGTCGTTTTATACGCGGCCCAAGTAATGGAATGGTTGGTTTTTAAATTACAGGCACATGTTTTTTGAAATTGAGTATCTACATTCACAGCATCGTATATTTTACTGGCGGTATCTATAAATCCACGGGGACGGAATGCTAATCGATACATTGGTTTTGCTTGTCTATATACTATTGTATGTGTTTTTTTCTTGCGAAAAAAAATGGCTAAACTATTGTATTCTAATAACGAATTCTACTTTGTATTTGAATGAAATGTTCTCTTTCTGCCGGTAAAAGCAATCCCCATAAAATATGGAATTGGCTAAATATCGGTTTTTTGTATAACTGATGGAATATTTTATTAATTATGGCACGATCCTTCTTTTTCAAAAGAAAGTGTCTTGTCGTTATTTCGTAAAATTTGTCTTCATATCCATGAAAAGAAGCATGATTCTTATTCATATACATCATGACATCACTGGTCAACCACAGCATATCTGCACATTCTTCATGCACTAAAATATCTTTATAACGGAGGTAAAAAGTATCGCAAATTCGTTTCTTTGTGTCTAAAAAGGAACGAATATCATCACATATTTCGGTAGATTGACAATTATAAGCATAAGACAGAATGATTTGCACGATTTCGATAGGTAGTCCTTTCACGAGATCTAAAATATCTTTCTGCATCATAGATATCGTTATATATTTTATTTCTAATTTTTAAAAATAAAATATCAATTTTATGATTTTATATTAACGGAAGACTTGACTTATCGTTTTTTTGTCTTGTAGAATTAGAAGGTGTTTTCTATTTTTATTTGTTCATTTAATTTTCTTTTTGTTCACTTTGCCATTTTATAACTTATCCATTTTTCCGTAAATAATCTACAAACATATACGTAAAATATGTAGTAAAATAAAACAAGATGCCTCCCCAAAGAGTATCTATCATCACGGTTTTCAATTTCCAATTTTTCAAAACTGCATAGGTTGTAGTTTCATATACGGCATAAATAACCAGTCCTAATAACATCGCATCTAAAGGACTTCTTCGATCTTTCAAAATAAAATAATATAATCCAAATAGTAAGAAAAAATAACATGCTATCGCACCTGGAATATTCATCTGTATTTTTTCTTTTTGTATCGCAAATATTTGTTTTTCAAACGTATTTCGTTGGAACGATAAAAATGCAATATCTAAAACGAAAAGAATGGGAATGAAAATAAAAACGGATTTATTCATTTATATACTACTTTGATAATAAAAAACCAAACATGAAATCCATTTCAAAAAAGAACGAATAACGTGACTGACAATTGTAAGAATAAGACAACATGAATTGCACCTTTATTACGCTTAAACACGCCCACTCCGTGAGCGGTGTATTGTTTTATTTTTGTATTGTCTTTTCTTTTTACCACCTGTATTATCCTTAACTGTTTTTCTTATTTTTGTAACATAACTAGTTTTAGGTTTTATCATATCTAAATCTATGTATTTATTTTCTGGTTTATATAAATGGTTTCTAAATCCATTATTACTATCACGGGATCCTTGAAAAATTAGACGTTTTCCATCATTACTAATTTGTTTATATAAAAGTTTCCCATAATATACCAATTCGATTTCATCTATTTTTATTCTACTATAATTATCTTTTGAATCATTTGGAATTATTATTGCAAAATGATGATCTATTTTTAAGTCGTCAAATGTGTCTTGTGTTAATGTGTCAAATGTGTCTTGTGTTAATGTGTTATTTACAGTTTTTAATAAATCTATTGTTTTTTGAACATCATGTAGACGTTTTTTATATTTTTTTACTAACTCACTTTCTTTACTCATATATAATACAAATATATATTTTGAAAAAATTGAAATCTTTTTCCAAAACAAATTAAACAACAATTACTAAATATTAATAGCATTATTCAATCGAAAGAAAACATGTCGTCTAAAGAAAACAACGAAATTGCGCAGAAATACCAACGTAAAACCGATAAGGAACATGTCCTGCATAATCCAGGTATGTATATCGGTTCTACGGATATTATCGAATCGACTTTATGGGTGTTTGATGACGAAACCAATAAAATCGTGCAGAAATCGATAAGGTATATTCCGGCAATGTATAAATTATTTGACGAGATTATCGTGAATGCCCGTGATCATGTGTTGAGAATTATTCAATTAGACCATGTAGATAAAAAAAATGTGACGTATATTGATGTGGCGATCGACAAGGAAACCGGAATCATTACTATTTCCAACGATGGAAACGGCATTGATGTCGTGCAACATCCTACCGAGAAAATCTGGATTCCGGAATTGATTTTTGCCCATTTACGTTCTTCTACCAATTACGATAAAACCGAAAAAAAAATCGTAGGAGGACAAAATGGCATCGGATCGAAAGCCGTGTTTATTTGGTCCACTTTCGCGAAAATCGAAACAGTGGATCATATTCGCGGTCTAAAATACGAACAGACGTTCCATAACAATCTAGAAAAAATAGATGCGCCGACGATCGTGAAATCCAAAGTAAAACCATATACGAAAGTATCTTTCCTTCCAGATTATGCACGTTTAGGCATAAAAGGCTTGCATACAGAAATGATTGCCCTTTTAAAGAAACGCGTGTATGATATTGGTGCAGTAACGGATCATTCTGTAAAAAAAATAAAAATCGAATACAATGGAGCGACGATTCCTGTAAAGAATTTCCAACAATACATGGATATGTATTTAGGCGATGCGAAAAGAATATACGAACATACTCATGAACGTTGGGAATATGCGGTTGCACTTTCGGAACATGGCGAATTTGCCCAAGTTTCCTTTGTCAATGGTATTTGCACGTTCAAGGGTGGAAAACATGTAGATTATATTCTAGGGCAAATTGTAAGAAAATTAGTAGATTATATTGAAAAGAAAAAGAAAATCAAAGTAAATGCTGCGTCGATCAAAGAGCAATTGATTTTGTTTTTACGTTGTGATATTGAAAATCCGGTATTTGACAGTCAAACGAAAGAATGCCTAAATACTCCTTCCAATAAATTCGGTTCCGATTGCACGGTTAGCGATGCTTTTGTAGAAAAAGTGGCGAAAATGGGAGTGATGGACATGGCATGTCAAATTACCGAGACGAAGGAAGCTGGAAAATCCAAAAAGAAGATGGATGGATCGAAAACCAAAACGGTTCGTGGTATACCGAATTTCGTCGATGCGAATTTTGCGGGAACCGAACAATCCGATAAATGTATATTGATTTTAGCGGAAGGATTAAGTGCCATGGCTGGTATTGTAAGTGGATTGAAAAGTGAAGACAGAAATGTCATTGGTATTTATCCATTGAAAGGAAAAGTCTTGAATGTTCGAGGAGCTACCAGAGATGTTTTAGAAAAAAATCGGGAATTGACGGATTTAATAAAAATCATTGGTCTAGAAATTGGACAGAATTACGATACTTTAGGCGATATTCATAAACGCCTTCGATACGGAAAAATCATGATTATGACGGATCAGGATTTAGATGGATCGCATATTAAGGGTCTATGTATTAATTTATTCCATAGTATGTGGCCGAGTTTGTATCGCGTTCCCGGATTTATTTCTTTCATGAATACACCGATTTTACGTGCAACCAAGGGAAAAGAAGTAGTAGTCTTTTACAATGAAGGCGAATTTAAAGAATGGTCCAAAAGAACCGGATCCGCATCCGCATCCGGAGGGTTAAAAGGCTGGACACTCAAATATTTCAAGGGATTAGGAACCAGCACAGCATCGGAATTCAAGGAATATTTCGCCAATAAAAAAATCGTAGATTTCGATTATTTAGGCGAAAGTAGTGATAATGTCGTAGATATGGTGTTTAATAAAAAAAGAGCCGAAGACCGTAAAGAGTGGTTGGAGAATTACGATAAGGAAGTGTTTTTAGATACGAACCAGAAGAAAATACAATACGACGATTTCTTCCGGAAAGAAATGGTGCATTTCAGTGTGTATGACAATGAACGTTCGATACCAAATATGGTAGATGGACTCAAAACTTCCCTAAGAAAAATTCTATTTTGTGCCTTTAAACGCCGTCTTACGACGGAAATCAAAGTCGCCCAATTTTCAGGATATGTGTCTGAGAATAGTGCGTATCATCATGGAGAAGCCAGTTTGAATGGTGCGATTGTCAATATGGCGCAGAATTTCGTAGGATCCAATAATTTGAATTTACTGGTTCCTAGTGGACAATTTGGCACGCGATTAAAAGGCGGTGAAGATAGTGCGAGTGAAAGATATATCTTTACCTATTTAAATCCTACCACTCGTGCTCTCTTTCTTTTGGAAGATGATGCCGTATTGAATTATTTACAGGATGATGGCACGAATGTAGAACCCGAATATTACGTTCCTATTCTGCCTTTTGTATTAATGAATGGTAGTTCCGGTATTGGAACGGGATTTTCCTCGAGTATTCCACCTTACCATCCTTTAGATTTACTGAAATATGTGCGTGCGAAATTGGCGAATGAATCATCCTCTATTGAATTCGTGCCGTATTATGAAGGATTCAAAGGAACGGTGAAGAAAATTGCAGATCAAAAATTCCTGATTAAAGGGAAATACGAGAAGGTGAATGATACGACGATTTTAATTACAGAACTTCCTATTGGAACCTGGACGATGAATTATATATCCTTTTTAGAAGAATTGGTGGATGGAACTACGGATAAACAAGGGAAAAAGATTCCTGGTATCTTGAAAGATATTACCAATATGTCTACGGAAGTGAATGTAAATATTACGGTGGTTTTCCCAAAAGGGAAATTACAAGAATACATGGCAGATGAAAATGATCCTTTAGTAGAAAAACTCTTGCATTTAACGACAACGGTTACTACTACGAATATGCATTTATTTGATTCGAAATTTAAATTGCATAAATATGCAAATGTAGAAGAAATCATTGATGCTTTTTATGAAGTGCGCATGGATACGTATAAGAAACGAAAAGCAGACCGAATTAATATTATTACGAATAAATTATTGGAATTATCGAATCGTGCGAAATATATCCAGAGTATTTTAGAAGGAAAAGTGGATTTACGCGGTAAAAAAAATGCGGAAGTAGATGCCTTGTTATTCTCCTTTGGATTCTTGAAATTAGAGGATTCGTATACGTATTTACGAAAAATGCAGATGGATTCCGTTACGGAAGAAAATGCGAATGCGATTATGAAAGAAAAGACGGATATGGAAGCCGAATTGAAAACCATTATTGGAACTTCTCCTACTAAAATGTGGCAGATGGATTTAGAGGTTTTTGAAAAGAAGTATCTTTCGTATCGTGTAGAACGAGAGAAATTACAAATAGTAGTAGAAAATAAAAAAGACAAGAAAAAATAAGGGATTAAATTTGATTTGATTCGATTTCGATTTACACGTAATAATAATATATTTTATTATATTAAATATATTATACTATTTTTTTCATGCGCATAATAATATTATTATTTGTAATAATTGTTTCATTGATTTTTAAATATTATATTTTTCAATTACAATATTTTAAAGATCAACTATTGGAAGATTTTGATATTAATAATAATAGTATGAGTGACATTAAAGACCCAAATGTAAAAAATGCTATCTTAGATTTTAAGCGAAAAAAGGATGTCATTTCCTATTATGAAGATATACAGAAAAGTAGTAATGGGGCGGATAAAATTGTTTTATCTAGCAATGATAAAAAGTATTCGAATGCGATCAATACCTCCATTAATGAAATTAAAACCAGTATAGATAATGTTGAAAATTCGAATCGGTCGATTCAAGGTGATTTAGATAAAGTAAATGCAGAAATAAATGTTAAAAAGGGAACTATTACGGATTTAAACACTCAAATCGCTACTCTAACCCGAAAATACGAGGATACTAAGACTAAAATTGAAGCGGATAATAAAACAACTACGGAATTAATTAATAACCAAGGAACGAACATATATAAAAAAAAGGAAAACTTTGGCACGATTATAGAAGGGGCTACCTGTGGTGAAGTAACAGACGGAAATGGTGGTGTTGTTGTAGTTACCGATTATACTTCGAATTGCCCAGCCCCACCCCCACCACCAGATCCATTTAAAAATATAAAAGTTAAGGATCATATAATCATCTATTATAATTTTAATGAAGTATATGAAGAAAAATATGTGCAGAATTTAATAACCAAAGAATATGATTTAAATTTACAAATAAATACGAATGCAATGTCAAAATTAGATTCTAAAACCAGGACAGTAAATGTGTATGATGTCAGTGGTGGAAACAGTTTGAATTGTAAAGGAGCGATGGATAATAATTATGGTGCAATAGCAGCGGCAATGACGAATTATCCAGGTGGTCGTGGTAATATATATAAATTCGGAAAAAAATTTACAATGATGTTTTGGATGTTTTATGATACATTTGATATAACGAATACGGGTATCATTTGGATTTGTAATTGGAACAACCCAATGAACGACTCTGTTCCAGTTCGAGATATTAGTATTAGATTAGGACAAGACGGAGAATTTGCAAATATAGTTGTTAATATAGGTGCATTCGAATATAAACACGATGCTAAATTAACAAAAAATGTTTGGTATCACATTGCAGTTACACTAGATGTGAGTGACTTAACAAATATTTTTTCTACAAAATTAACTATATACGTAAATGGCGTGTATATAATACATCCGTCGTTGTCATTTAATCGTTTTTTGTCAAATAGTTTACCAGAGGATTTAGATAAAATAAACACTATATATATAGGAGGATCATCATCCGCTGGAAGAAATAATGGAAGTTTTAAAGGATATATAGATGATTTTATAGTATACGATCGTATATTAACGGATACCGAAATAATAAGCATGTATGGTGGTAATGTTACTAATTCGGTAAATAATATTGTTAAGGATGTTACTAAATCGGTAAATAATATTGTTCAGAATGTTACTAAATCGGTAAATATTGTTCAGGATGATACTACACCTATATTTAAAAAGTATCAATCAAAAGTATATTTACCATTAAATAAATCTAATAAAACTAAAAATCTTGCTATAAATACAGATTACACAAGTATTATACTAAACGGGAATAAAGAATGGGGAGGTATGTATTCTGATATTAATTCCACATTTTTTGATAATGATAAACCGAAATCACATTTTATCGCAATTCCTTTTCCAAAAATAAGATCTCCTACCCCTCCAGACATTATAAACGGAAAAGGCACCTATATTCCAGATTTTACATTTTGTTTTTGGATAAATGTAGCAGATAATCCATATTATACAGCGGTTTCTATAACGGATGGTGGGAATCCTCTAATACAATGTGAATTTCAAGATACAAATATTTTTTATATTGCAGAATTTAAAAAAAGAATTAGTTTAAAATATTCAAACCCTATAACCTTAATAAATAATTGGACACATGTTGCATATACATGTCATAATGATAAATCGATTTCTTATATACAATTATATGTAAATGGTAGTAATGTAAATGGTGTAGATAAAAAAACAAATGGTGAACGATTTTTAGGAATCAACAAACCAAACTGGATACATGATTTTAAAATATTAATTGGTAAATCAGGAGATAATAATAGAGCATTTAGAGGATATATTCGCGAATTTTATTTTATTGAAAACATGTTGAATGATGGTCAAATAAAGGATATTTATAATAAAACAAAACTATAAATAATATGAACACAAAAATAATATATATAAAAACCTCTTATATATATATATAATATGCAGTGGGAATGTGTGGTATTTAAAGATGGTAAACGGATAGAACCGAATCCAGACAGCTGGTTATGGTATGGTGGGTTTTCGATTGCACATAGCCGAGGTCCCATCACGCGATATATCGAAGAATATTTGGCAGATAAACCGAATATCTTGATGGTGATTCCTTGCACGGATGGGAATTTGAGAGAATGTCATATGCAAGAATTTATCGATGCCAATGCAGAAAAAACGATCATTTTAGGAACATTGGGACAATCTTTCGAAGATTCTAAAAAGTATCATTATCTCTATCTTCCCCTAGACGACGGGTTTTTCGATAATGGCATCCTGCATTTTTTTCCGGAAGAACAACGTGTTCCTTGGCAAGATAGGATTGCTAAAGTCTATTGGCGAGGTGGATGTTCGGGAGAAGGAGTTTTGGAATCTGCAAGAGTTCGAACCGTAGCGGCACTTATCGATTCTCCTCATGCAGATGTCCGGTTGAATTGGTGGTGGGCAGATGGAAAAAATATTCCTGGACATTATTTTGCTGGAAGAGAACCGCATACAGAATTCATGAAATATAAAATGAACTTGATTATTGATGGTAATGTCATTGCATCGAGTCATATGTGGGCATTTGCATCTGGTGCCGTTCCCATGTTGGTTTCCAATGCAACTTGTTGGTTCTCTCGATTCCTGATTCCTTACGTGAATTATATTCCAGTTAACTACGATTTGACGGATATACACGAAAAAATCGCGTGGGTTTTAGAACATGACGAAGAAGCAGAACAGATTGTGCAAAATGCATTAGAATTAGCTAGAACGATCTTTAGTGCTGAATTCCAACGGGAATATTTGAAAACGGAAATCGGGAGAATGTGCGGGGTTGATCTTTAGAAATATTTATAGATTTAGTATATATTATATTGAATTTATATGGAAGAAGAACTACAAGAATTAGTGGATGAATATAATAAATTACAACAAGCGTTTCGTAGTGAAAGAATACTAATTTCAAAAGATAAAGTTATTGATATTCAACAAATAAATAATATATATTTACCCGATATAAAAAATTTTATTGAAATTTTTTTAAACAAAAAAAAAATATTGGAAAATTATAGTTTTCCTACGGATACAAAAATTCAAATTATTATTAAAGAAAATAACATTGATAGTTTTAAAAAAAAATTAGATGATTACAAAAAAAAGATAATACAGTCAGGAGATTGGAATGATAATATGTATAAACCAGAAAAAGATGCATCCATTATCATATATGCAAACAAAATTGCAAACCAAAATGCAGATGTAAAACCAGATACAAAACAAAAAATATCAAGCCTAAGTTCCGATGTAAAACCAGATGCAAAACAAAAAATATCAAGCCTAAGTTCCGATGCAAAATCAAAACGACCACCACCCTTGGACATAGCAAAATATGTAGAAAATGATTCAGCGACCGAAATAGAGGATAAATTGGTAAAACCTGATGTAAAACCGACCCGACAGTTAAATATAGAAAATGATGCAAAAGCAGAAGCAAAACCCTATACAAAAAAACATGATGATCATAGAAAAACATATAGACGTAATAGTCGCAGTAACAGTCACAGTAACAGTTATAGTCCCCTCGATAATAACGAAATAAAACTAGTGAATAATTATTTTGAAATATATAAAGATAAAGCTACTACCGATGCAAAAATTGATAGTATATTGAATTACTTAGATGGACTTGATACATATATTGACCCAATACAAAAAACCAAATCATATACTAAAACGCAAAAAAAAATTAATAATAAATTAAGAAAAAAATTAAAAGAACACAAGTGATACTAAATTAGTGGAAAGCATATATACCATGTTTACTTGTATAAAATATTAGTAATATTTTTTGAAAAATTTGAAATTATTTTTTGAAAAATTTGAAATTCATTTTTCAAAAAATTGATTTCCGGAAAGAGAATAAATATATCAGCATATATTAATCCAGAAGAACATGGCTTTATCTTTAGAGTCATTTTTAAAATCACATATTGTAAATAATGACACGAAAAATAAGATTACCCACACCGAATTCGGTAAATTATCCAAACGATCCTTTTCGATTCCAGAAGAAGACGAAGACACGTTTGAAAATTTATATTATAACCAAGTAATAAAACCTAAAAAATTCCATAATATTATTGAACGACAATTTATAAAATACGATAAAAAACCAGGACCGTTTTTAATTGACATTGATTTCCGGTTTTCTCCCGATCAAACGGAGAGAATCTATTCTTTCCATGAACATATTCAACCCTTCCTTCTAGAATATTTAGCCGAAATTGCCAGAGTCTTTGACCTGGACGAAGACACTCAATTTCCAGTGTATGTTCAAGAAAAACCGGCACCTAGAAATGTCATTAAGAACGCAGAGTCGGTCATTCATGATGGAGTGCATATTTTGATTGGTCTCGCAGTAGATCAAGTCTATCATGAATGGATGCGTAACCATATGTTAGAAATTTTGCCTAAAATATGGTCAGATTTACCGATTATTAATGTAGGTGGATGGGATGACGTTTTCGACAATTCCATTCCAAGTGGCACGAATGGATGGTTGAAATATGCTTCTAAAAAAGCCGAAGATGTAGCCGCCTATAAAGTGACCCATGCTTTCCAATGTTCTTTTAATTTCGACGAGACCGATTGGAATATTGAAGCGATCGATCTGTCCGATGAAGATGCATTTCTAAAAGAACATTATCGAACCTTATCTGCAAGATATCGCCATTTTCCCACGGTTTTCTGTAAAGATTCCATGCTTACTAAAATCCGAGAACTAGAACGACCGAAACCCGTCCCAAATGCCGTTGTAGGACCTGTTTTAGGCGTAGATGAAAATCGCGCCATTTTCCGTATTCCCGTAGATACTTTACGACAAATCACATCGAAAGCCCAATTGGATTATTGTTTAGCCGCTTTTCTCGATAATTTAAGTCCTTCGGAATATGAATTGAAAGAAATGTATGAATACACCATGGCATTACCCGTGCAATACTATGGTCAAGGATCGTATAATAAATGGATTCGCGTTGGATTCGCATTGAATAATAAAACCACACGAATGTTGGTCGTTTTCTTGGCATTTAGTGCGAAATTGGAAGGATTCCAATATGCCACCCAGATTCCGGCGATTTGCGATTTGTGGGAATCCTTCGATCATAAAAGCCAGGGTCTAACGCAAAAATCCATTATGTATTGGGCGAAAAGTGATGCGGTAGAAGCATATGAAAAAGTGAGAGAAAATACCATCGATTATCAAATCGACCAAACCATTATGAATATCACGCTAGAACAATTGAATGATCCCAGGAAAAAGAATGCGAAAGGTTCGAGTGATTATGACATTGCCACTGTTTTACATCGATTATGCGGAGATGAATTCGTTTCCGTCAGTATTAAAGGAAACGAATGGTATCAATATAATGGCAATCGATGGATTAAAAACGATTCTGGAACGACTTTAAGAAATATGATTTCGACCAAACTGAGAGATCTTTACAATAAAAAAGTAAAAACGCTGTGGTCGAAATTGGAAGGAAAAGATCCCGATTCCGAAGAATATAAATTGATTTACGGTCGTGCGGGAAAAGTCCTCGATATTGCCTTTACTTTAGGAACTACGAAAGATAAAGATAATATTATGAAAGAAGCGAGAGAAATCTTTTATAATCCGGAATTCTTGGATAAATTGGACCAGAATAAATACTTGATGTGTTTTAATAATGGCGTGATTGATTTCAAAAACAAGCTTTTCCGTAAAGGATATCCAGAAGATTATATTTCGAAATGCACGGATATGGATTATGTTCCTTTGGATCGTGCAGTAGATTTACCGATTATTTTGGAAATCGAGGAATATATGCGTCAGCTCTTCCCAGAAGCCGAATTATGTGAATATGTCTGGAATCATTTAGCCTCTTGTTTAATCGGCGATACTGCGCTAAATCAATGTCTGCATTATTATACTGGTATTGGACAAAATGGAAAATCGATGTTGGTCAAATTCATGCAGTCGGTTCTAGGAAGTTATGCGGGAGATTTAGACGTTGGTTTTTATACCCAAGAAAGAACGAAAAGAGGACAAGCATCTCCGGAACTCTTTGCTATTATTGGCACCCGTTATGTGATTACTTCGGAACCTTCCGAGGGAGATAAAATGAACGAAGGACCCATGAAACAATTGACTTCTGGAACCGATCCCATGTCTTGTCGTGCCCCTTACGGACAATTGATGAAATTCGTCCCACAAGCGAATGCGATTATTATGGCGAATCATTTCTTGGAAATCAAGAGTCGTGATCATGGAACTTGGCGTCGTGTTCGTGTCATTGAATTCAAATCCTTATTTACGGATAATCCGGTGATTGGAGATAAAGAAAAACCATATCAATTCTTGAAAGTAGATTGTTTAGACGATAAATTCGCACAGTGGAAAAGCGTATTTATGTCCTTATTAGTAGAACGTGCATTTCAAAATGGCGGTATTTGTAAAGTATGTCCTGCGGTTACTGCCGCAAGTAATCAATACCGTGCGAACCAGGATTTCTTGTCGGAATTCATTCGTGATAAACTGGCAAAAGAAGAAATGTCGAAAATCAAAAGAGGAGATTTGATGAGTGCATTCAATGATTGGTATAAGGATATTTACGGAGGATCGAAAGTGAGTAAATCGAAAGAATTGTATGATTTAATGGATAAAACCTATGGTCGATGTAAAGATAATTACTGGTATGGTGTGAAAATCGTGTTTGACCGCGATGAATATTGCAATAAATCGACTATCAGTAATATTACCGATTTAGAAGAAGAAGACGATACGAGTGAAATCGCATAAATCATTATAAACAAAAAATTGATTTTTTTTGTTTATTTCATTATGTATCTATAACCAACCCAACTCAAACATGACGAAAAGAAAAGATAAGATTCGACAGAAAAAACAAGAAATGATATTATTAGAAAACATAAGAGAATTGCCACCTGAATTAATTCGATTGATATATGATTATATGGCCGGAGATGCAAAGATGTTATGTAATTTAAAATTTGAATATTTAAACTACATCATTGAAGAAAATAATCCTCCTTGTTCATTAACTTTATTACATATAAATATATTTATTAGTGAGTTACCAAAAAAAGATGTATTAGACTTGATTTATAAAGGTGTTTTACGTAATTATCCAAATATTTTAGAAAATGTTTGGAAATCATTTTATCGTAGAGATACGCAAGAAATATCCAATATGAATGGATATCAAATATTTCAATTATGGGAAAAAGATGTTTTAGAATTAGTAGTTTATGAGGATGAGGATGAGGATGATTTAGAAGAAAAAAATAGAAAAGTAGATGCGAAGATTATACATTTAATATCAGATAATATTACCACCTATATACGAACTACTATGGACATATATCAATATGAAACTAAAAAAATATTAACAGAAAAAAAATGGAATGTTTCCTATATACCATTTGGTATCGATAGTATGCGTTTGAAACCGGAATGTCATTACTCTCTCAAATGTTTAGGCATGTTACAAGTGGAAAAATGTAAACATACTTTATTTTTGACAATAGATAAAGTATATCATCTTTTTAAATGTTTGGATCATCTTATGTTTATGCGGAATTATACCGGTTTCAAATATTGGAGAGAAGAGTAGTTCCAAAATAAAAGATATAAAATTGATTTTTTTCCTTTCTTTTCTTTTATAAACTAATATAGATACAACTAAATAATAGAATATAATATAAAATGTCACAACATAATACGTCCCAACCTAAAATATGCGAGAAACATGTGCCCGATAAAGAAAAAAAGGCCATGATGAAAATGATTGAAAAAACCACCGAAAAGGTAGTAGAAAAATGTATTGAAACCGGTCATATTGTAAGTCCATTCAATGCGGACCCGAAAAAAGTAGATGATTCCACGAATTTACTCGTAGGTATCATGAATGTAGGTGCGGGTGTATTTCAAGAGAAAATGGGGAGAAATATGTCTTACAGTGAAATGCGCGAAATGTATGGATAAACGATATTCCATAAAAACAGAAGAATGCCAATTGCAAGGATTGGATATATTAACTGATTTGTTTGGTCATATTTTTCAGATAAATTTGCTAAATATTCATGACGAAATACGGCAATAACACCTACAAAAAAATGAACCCTTTCAACATATTCCATAAAAAGAATAGGGTATTTTTTTTCATAAAATTGAAACCTTTTTATTTTATCCCTAGATAAAACAAAAATAAAATAAAAAGATGAAAACCGAAACTATCTTTTTCGAAAATATCCAGAAATCATTTTCTTTTATGATTAGCGAAAATGAGGGAGAACCTTTCAAAATGTTGGATTTAGCAAAACCGAACGATATTTGGTTCCATGCCGAAAAAGAATCGTCATGTCATGTCATTGTATCTTTAGGCGAATACGATGCAGTAGATCTCTCTAAAAAAGAGATAAAAACGATTGTCAAACGAGGCGCATTTTTATGTAAAAAGAATACCAATAAATTACGTCCTCTTCCCGCAAAAACGATTTCTTTTCTGTATTGTAAAATTGGAAATATTCGACAAACTGAAAAAGCGGGTTGTGTCATTACCCAAAATACCAAAACAATAATTATATAAGTTGAATGAACCTACCTGGTCTGGTCTATTTATCGAATGTTAAAAGATATAAAAATTGATTCATATCGGCTAAAATATCGTCACGGATACTTAGAATATCCGAATCTTTTTTTTCATGAAAGGACCGATTCATATCTACTAAGAATTGCCGATATTCTAAAAGGTGTTCTCTCAATTCTCCCTTTGTTTCTAAATCATACATATTCATTTTACTTTCCAACATTTTAATTCTAGCACCCGATTTTCCTAGAAGCACTTCTACAAATCGGTCGATATTTTCGTTCAGTTTTTCATATAATTCATCGGTGGCTTTATGTTGAGAATACGAATGCGTTTTCCAATGATACAGTTTGATCATCGTCAACAATTCCATGAATTTTTTCACGATTTGCGGGTTCGACGTTTGTTTACGATTCCTTCTTCTCGTGGATCTTTTCATGATTCTTTTTCTTATAGAATATTTAGGCATTTCTCTCGTCTATCTCGTATATATATATGAAATATATTTTTTATTGGAAAAAAAATATATTATTATTTTTACATATCTAAAAATCTAAGTCTTTATCCGGCAAACCTTCTAGACATCCAGAAATTGCGCCTTTCTTTTTCAGTCCTTCTATTTCTTTCTTCGTCAAACCATCGTAAAATCCATCTGTCACAACCGTCTTTTTATGTTTAAATAGGTCTTTTTTCATTTTTTTGAAAAAAGAAAGTATATACGGTTTCCCTTTCGCCATTTTTAAAATACTATCTGGTAATTCTTTGGAAGATTCATATATCGTATCTTTACAATCGGGTGTATTACAAAAAAAACGCGCACATTGTTGGTTGATTTCTTCCACCATTTCTCTCTTCTTTTTTTTCGTAATTTTTTTATTCTTTTGTGTTTGAATAATATTCTTTGCAATTTTCAGACCCTTTTTCAGTTCTTGTAAACCTTCTTCTTCTTTTTCTGTTTTATTATGTTTTCTCTCTAATTCTTTTATTTTATTCATTACTATTACCGTTTGTTTCTTATGCATAATATCCATTAATTTATCGATATTTTTTTTAGCGATACGGAGATTTTGCATTTTTTTCCTAGTATATCTCTCACACAATTTTTTTTTACAAGAAGAAGTAGTCGAAGACATTTTCTCCTATATATTTACAAAAGATACATAGTTCGACCGTAAAATAAAACTCCAAAAATTGACTAGATCCCACATATTTTATAAAAATTCGTGAAAACCGGATAAGTTTCTACATGCATTTCCGGATGAATCATCATACCGAATCGATTGGGAGAATATTCGAAAGCACATGGCAGAACTTTTCCTCGATGATGAAAATCTGCGATAGAACATTTAGCAAAACCGACAGGTAAATCATGAAAACAAACCGAGAATTCATGAAACGATTCGGTTTCTCTCAACATTCGAACATTTTCAAAAAGAGGATGTGAAGAGAGTTCGACACGATAATCTTCGTGACTTTTCTCCATTTGATCTTCTAATTTTCCTCCATTCAAAACATGTAGAATTTGACATCCAAAACATAATCCTAAAACAGGAACTCTGTCAAATTTGGCTAAATAATATAAAATAGGGACAATGCTCTCGAAATCAATCGGTTTACTTAGTCGCATTTTACTTCCAGAAATCAAAATACCACCAATTTTAGAAGAAATATCGGCGGGAATCTCTCGTATTTTCTTTACTTCATAATAGGGAATATCGCATGTTCTTAGTGCTTTACGTATATTCGGAACAAAAGCAATATCATCCGGGTTTACTGGACTAACTGCATTATTGATAAATAATAACATTCTAATATTATTTTAGTATTTATCTCTATACATTGTTTTATGTAAATTATTTCACATCATTCTCCATCAATAAATCCATAAACGAATGGGGAGAATACCATCCATTGTTTCCATTATACATTTCCAAGATGGATCGAAAGACATATTCATACTTCTTTGCAACCACGTCTCGATCATAGAGCCGCACGGCCCGTTCCCGTATATAGGTGCGATCCAATTTATCCGCCAATACCATTTTTATGGCCCAACAAAAATCGGCTAAAGTATGACAATGAAATCCGGTTTTAAAAGCCTCCACATTTTCTACAAATGCACCATATTCATTGGTAATAACCGGTGTTCCACATAATTGCGCTTCTACCGCCACATTTCCAAATGGTTCTGCATATATACTAGGTGCTAGAAGCACGGATAAACTACTTAGAAATTCTCCCCTTTCTAATCCATGAATTGGTTCTTTGTATTTGATATTGATTGCTTTTCCCATGTAAGGAGACGCATCGCCTTGTCCACAGAAAATAAAATCAATCTCTGGAAACTGTTTCGCAATTTCCGTAATAATAATACATCCTTTTACATCGCAAATTCTCCCAAAAAACCCGATTTTTTTCTTGTCTGGATATAAATTCAAAGGCCATTCCATGGAATGGAAATAATTCGGGATGACGAACCAATAATGTTGACAGTATTTTTTCTCGAGTGTCATGGTTACATGTAAATGACAATGGCTTACGAAAATCCGGTAGTTTTGATACGAATCATGATAACCAATACCGGTTTCTACTGCTAATACATCTAGATCATCCAATGCTAATTGATGCGCATTCGCATAAGGAAGACAAACAATATCGGTGCGTGTCGTTCGATAATGTTGGCGGATTTTCGGTTTTAAACGTCGATTGAATTCCTTATATAAAAAAGAATCGGTTCGTGCAAAATCATCGTAAAAGGTTCGTTTATCCTTCACTATTTGTTCTGCTTCAGGTATAGTCAGTTCCGGATGTAACATTTGATAGGAATGAATTCTCACGGTTTCCCAGTCTTTTTTTGTAAATAAATCAATCTGTTTATCTACATCTACTTTCGATGTTTCAACCCCATAATGATAGACTTCAAACCCCCGTTTTCGCATCATGGTGCAAAAATGGATCAGGTTTCCAGTATACGCACAATGACTATAATCTGGATTGGTAATGGTATGTGGAATTGCTAGAACATGTAAACGGATCATGCTTTGCTTTGTAAATAGTTACAATCTTTACATTTATATTTATATTTCATCATTATTTTTAGGTTGTAACATTGCAATTGTTTCTGTAATTTCATCCATCTTTTTTTCTTCCACCTCCTTTTCCACCTCCTTTTCCAACTCTTTTTCTTCCACTTCTTTTTCTTCCACTTCTTTTTTCACTAAAAGACGAGATTTTGTATTTATTACGTTTTGTTGCTGTAAAAAATACATAGTATAATGATGTAAATGTGCGAGAATATTCATTACGGTAGTATATTGGAAACAAAGAATGGTGGATATCGGCGTATCTTCTTCTCCCGCTTCTATTTTGATATATTGTATCGTATAAAACCAATAAGAAGGAATATATACCATGAATCCTGGTTTCACATCAAATTCGAGAGATTTGATTTTCGTATTTTTCCATAAATCGACTTTTGACCAAAATTCATAGTGTTCATAGTCTTTAATCGGGTGCAATTGATTTACATTTTGCCATGGACACATTTTAATACGGATCCCCTGTCCGGGTAATACTAACAAGAACAGACTAGTATCGTAATGATATCGGGTGGGTGTATTGGTATTAGCAGAACCGAACCAATAATCGTATTTGGAAGTGACATTCAAAGATGGTGCTAATAAAGCATCCATTTTCTTTACATTTTCACATTTGTCCAGTATTTCCGCATTATTTTCCGAGAAGAAATGTCGGTTCGTATCAGTAGAACAAAGGCCAAATGCGCTTTTATATGAGAGAAAAATACCATCTACTGCATTGACATCGGGTTTGTAATAATCGCGAATATCTTTTACTATCACTTCGTCCTTTTCATCGGGAACGAAGGTTAAAAGAGTGGTCATTTCTCTCCAATGATCTACTTGGAAAAGAACCGGTTGTTTTAATTTACAAACATCTTCCAAATCCTTGTTGGAAATATAATCCATTTCAAAGATCTCTAAATCTCCACTTTTTTTCCATTCATGTTGTAAATGTAAATAGAAAATCAATAAAAGAAAAAAAACAATCACGTTGGTCCAAAATTCCATTTTTAATATATCTCTCGGTTTTGTTTTTTTTATTTGAACGAGAGAGAGAGAGAGAGAAAATCTTAGACTTTGAAATATTGACATTTGCACCATTTTGCATCTTCTTCTCTACGATTTCTCTCCAATTCCTTTTTGAAAATATTATCAATGAATAGATATTCATCACGTAAACAAATAATAAGATTCACATATTGTTTTTGTTGTATTTCCAAGATTTTCTTCTTTTCTTTTAATTTCGGGTTTAAATCGACGATATTTTCCTCTAAATGTTCTAATAATAATTTTTCATTCATGATATCTTTCAATTGATTCGTATACATCATCTCTCGATTTTGGATACGTTTTACTTCGGAAAAGACATTGATACTATATAAATTAGGATACATATATCGCACATATTCAGGTAAGATGAATTGATTGGTTTCTTTGATTTCTGCCACATCTGCTTCTGTTTTCTTGATGATTTCTACTAAAAAAGAATCATCATGACAAGTAATAAATAATAATCTCCCAGAACTGAATTCTACATAGGATTGTAATTTATCGAATTTATAAGCACTTGTTTTATGGGCCTCTGCTCTCGCATCTAGTTTCAAAAAATTCACTACCGCTAATAGAAAAGTAGTAACCCCACCGATTGCACTAACAATGAAATTACCAAACCAAAAATCCGTTAAAACGAGAGAAAGAATACTCCCTAAAACGGTTAGAAAAATAGATGGTAACATGAGAAACGTGAGACGTTGTTCGCATACGGTTTTGGATTCGGTATATAAAATTTTCTGTCCTTTCAAGTAAATGGCAATAATATCACATATGGTGGAATAATTGGTATTTTTGAGAGAATTGTATTGAGAGATCATTGCGGCATCGATATCTTTGTAATCATATAATTCAGGGGCTTTGACTGGTTTTTTTTCTTCAATTGGTTCGTCTGACTGATTTTCTTTTTCTTTTTCTTCTTGATTTTCTTTTTCTTCTTGATTTTCTTTTTCTTCTTGATTTTCTTTTTCTTCTGTTATGTTTGGATTTTCAATATCCATTTTTGGGTAATTTAGGATAATATATTTAGATACAATATAATAAAATGGGAAAATGTCCACAACCGGTTACAGATTCTAGTCAAACGCCAGATTCTAGCAAACCTCCAGATTCGGTAGATATTACAAGTAAAATAGGATTTTCTTTTCGCACCATACCAGTAGAAGATACAGGGGTAAATCATCGTATAATGTCGGTAGAAGATAAACCGAATAAGAATACTACTACAAAACCAGTTACGGTTGGGTTTACACCCCCCGTAGTGGTAGTAACTACTGCCTTTACCAAAAAACCAGTAAAACTATAAAAAAAGAATATAAATACAACACGAGCTATAAAATAAGTAGTAAATATGTCAAACACAAACCAAGAAACATTTGCCTTCTCTGCCGATATCAATCAACTTTTGTCTCTCATCATCAATACTTTCTATTCGAATAAAGAAGTATTTTTGAGAGAACTTATTTCGAATTCTTCCGATGCTTTAGATAAAATCCGTTATTTGGGATTAACGGATGCTACAGTATTGGCTTCGGAACCGAATTTAGAGATTCGTATTATTCCCGATAAAAACAATAAGTGTTTGATTCTAGAAGATACTGGTATTGGAATGACCAAGGCAGATTTAGTCAATAATTTAGGAACTATTGCGAAATCGGGAACCAAAGGATTCATGGAAGCGTTGAGTGCCGGTGCGGATATGAGTATGATTGGACAATTCGGGGTCGGTTTTTATTCTGCGTATTTAGTGGCGGATAAAGTGACGGTATATTCGAAACATAATGACGAAGATGGAACCTATTGTTGGGAGTCAGCGGCAGGAGGATCTTTTGTGGTATCAAAAACCGAAGACCTGGATTTTGTTCTGACACGTGGAACTAGAATTGTTTTACAATTGAAGGAGGATATGCAAGAGTATTTAGAAGAATCTCGTTTGAAAGATTTGGTCAAAAAACACTCGGAATTTATTGGATTTCCCATCAAATTATATGTGGAAAAGGAAGAAAGTAAGGAAGTGACCGATGATGAGGCAGAAGAAGAAGAAGAAACGCCTAAAGTAGAAGAAGTAGAAGATGTAGAGGAAGAGAAAGAGAAAACGAAGAAAACAAAAACGGTGAAATCTATTTCAAAAACATGGCAACCATTGAATGAACAAAAGCCATTATGGATGCAAAAACCAGAGGATGTTTCTACAGAAGAATATGTGGCATTTTATAAATCGATTTCGAATGATTGGGAGGAACATTTAGCCGTAAAACATTTTTCCGTAGAGGGACAGTTGGAATTCAAGGCGGTTCTGTTTGTGCCGAAACGTGCTCCCTATGAAATGTTTGGGGGAGGACCAGAGAAGAAGAAGAATTTTATTAAGTTATATGTTCGTCGTGTATTCATCATGGAAAATTGTGAGGATTTACTCCCAGAATGGTTGTCGTTTCTCAAAGGTGTCGTAGATTCGGAGGATTTACCCTTGAATATTTCGAGAGAAAGTCTACAACAAAACCGTATTTTAAAAGTCATTCAAAAGAGTTTGATAAAGAAAGGAATAGAATTGATTACGGAAATTGCAGAGGATGAAGATGCGGAAAAATACACGAAATTCTATGAACAATTCTCCAAGAATATAAAATTAGGAATTCATGAGGATTCCACCAATCGAGAGAAATTGGCGAAATTCTTGCGATACCAAAGTTCCAAATCTGGACAAACCGTAACGAATTTAGACGATTATGTAGCACGCATGAAAGAAGGACAAGATAAAATTTATTATATTACAGGAGAGAGTTTGAAAGCAGTCCAACATAGTCCTTTCTTGGAGAAATTGAAAAAGAAGAATTTAGAAGTGTTATACATGGTGGATCCTATCGACGAGTATTTAGTTCAGCAATTGAAAGAATACGACGGTAAGAAGCTCGTATGCGTAACCAAAGAAGGATTAAATTTAGGAGAGACGGAGGAGGACAAAGCTTTAACAGAAGCCCTATGTAAATATATGAAAGAGACCTTAGGAGATAAAGTGGAGAAAGTGGTCGTTTCCTCCCGTTTAGCGGAATCGCCATGTTGTTTAGTAACCGGAGAATATGGATGGTCTGCCAATATGGAGAGAATTATGAAAGCACAAGCGCTAAAGGACGCCACATCTTCATCGTTTATGATGTGCAGAAAAACGATGGAAATCAATCCGGAAAATAAAATCATTGTTTCTTTACTAGAGAAGGTTGGTCAAGAGGTGGTGGATTCTACTGTAAAAGATATTGTTTGGATGTTGTATGAAACCTCGCTGATTAATGGCGGTTTTTCATTGGAAGAGCCCAATCAATTTACGAATCGTATTCATAAATTAATCAGTTTAGGATTATCTTTAGAAGAGGACGAAGTGGAGGAGCAAACGATGGAACCCATAGAAGAAATGGAGGTAGATACATCGATGGAAGAAGTAGACTAGACTATAAACTAGAGTCGAATCGACTAAAATATATATTTATTTTTACAATAAAAATAAATACAAATAATAAAAGCCATAGATAATATAATATAAATATGCAATTCATTTTTGCGATATATTCCTGTAAAAAAAACCTGGATATAAAGACTAAATTATTACATACATTACTAAAAAACAAACTAAATCACTGTAAAATATATATTATTTACGGGGATGAAACATTATCTACGGATTATGAAATAATCGACAATAACTATTTAGTATTAAAATGCGGGGATTTATACGAAAATTTATCGCAAAAAACCCTTTGTTTATTTAACACACTCGCAAAAATCCATCCAGAAGTCAAGGGAGTATTCAAATGTGATGATGATATATTACCAAATATTAAGAAAATAAATGAATTAATAGATTTTGTTTTACATAGTGACTACATTCCGTATTTAGGATTCCGGCTGGAACATCATTGTGATTTTTACTATGATGAA
>Ga0114966_10000248_pt1 | contig 51600 bp, 72 predicted proteins | sample M_130207_XF_Meta_FD_87029 | JGI IMG/M metagenome (GOLD analysis project Ga0114966, IMG submission 87029) | Freshwater microbial communities from Lake Montjoie, Canada to study carbon cycling - M_130207_XF_MetaG | ecosystem: Environmental > Aquatic > Freshwater > Lake | place: Lake Montjoie... | reverse complement strand
TTTTACTTTCTTCAACCTTTAAATTAGTATTATTTTTAATATGCATAGGTTCAAAAGCACAGTGACGACAGCCATTTCCACAGCAAAAACCTCGTTTTTGATGAAAATGCTCAGTCATAATAAAGAGACCATTTTCGATATAATAATCAACATCTTTAATTAATTTGTTCATAAATTTTTAAAATAAAACCCATCATAGTAACCACCAATGACTGTCTTTAGATAAAAAATTAATTTTTTATCATCTTTTAGTAGTTCTATACAGTATTTCGGTAAAGCAAACGTCTTATAATCTTTTGGTTCTATTTTTTGGAATTTTCTACCAACCATAAAACCAATTAAACCAGAACCACCATATGCATCACGATAAAAAATTGGCTGTTCAGTTATGTATATCACATTACTATGAGCAACAACAGAAGAATTTTTATCTATCATTTCGTAACTTTCCAACCTTTTAGTCTTTGGTACGGTATCGCTAATTTCTTTTTTTATTTTATTCAATAAATTATCTAATTTTCTTTCTTTCATTTTAAGATATAGCTCATGAACATTGAATGATTTTAAAATTTCATCTCTAGCAACTCTCTCGCTATCTGATAGCATTTCATCTGGTTTAACAACAATAGGTAAATACATTGGTATATTTACTAAATCACCAAAAAATTCGCTTGTACTATCAGTACATTTGTATTCATTAATAAAAATAGGTGCTATTCTAGTGTCATACATTGGGAACGGTGCAAATCTATTAATAATTTGATTTTCAAGTTCTCTTTGGTTAAACCTGTATTTATTTATTTGTTTATAATATTGATTATATGGTATATCAATATATTTTTTTTTAGGTTTTGTACTAGCAAACTTTGGGTCCTCTTCATATTCGGCTAAATATTTTCTTATTACATGAAATAATCTTCTAGATTGTTCCATTAATTTAAAAACTTCTCTTTTTTCAAAGTCTAATCTTATGTCTTTACTACCAGTTTTTTGATATGATTTATTGTAGTCATAAAATTCAATAACACTTATTGCATTTATGTATAATACTAAACTGTCTTCTAGTGTGGGGCAATTACAAGGCTTTTCATAAACATCTTTACATTGGCCATTAGTGAATAGAAATAAGACCAAAAAAATGGGTAGGATTAATAGGGTTTTCATATACTATAAATATTCAAAAACCCTACCAAATGCTTACAAATAAAAAATTTTTATTATGACTTTACAACATGATAAAAGTTAATAAAATTAAGTATGGGTTATGTATATCTAATATTAGAAGTAAATGAGAATGGTGATGAACACCATAAAATAGGAATATCCAAGAATGAACCTGAAAAAAGGCTCAAGCAACTTCAAACAGGAAATCCAAACAGAATAGATGTCCTTAAATTTTATGAAAGCAAAAATTATAAAAGAGTAGAAAAATGGTTGCATAGTAGATTTGGTAATAAAAAAACTTTAGCTGAAAATGAATGGTTTAAATTATCAAATGATGATGTTTTAAATTTTATTGAGATATGTAAAAAGGTTGACGAAACCATCAACCTTTTATTAAGAGAAAATCCGTTTTACAAATAAATTATTTTGGAACTGTTACACCTCTTTTGGATACCACAATAGACGACATTTGATTTGCAAATATAATTGAATCTTCGATACTATTTGTTTCACTATATTTTAATATAAATGATGTTGTGAACGTATCACCAGCGCCACTAACATCAATTGTTTCTTTCGGGTTTGGAGTTTCATATAATTTATTTTTATATTGACATCCTTTTTTACCAAGTGTTACTATAATATTATCGCTACCTATAATTAATTGATTTTCCATTGCTTCAATTTCATTTAATTTAACAAATGTAAAATTTTTTGCAATAGATTTAGTAATTCTTCTCTTAGAGTCCAATATAGATAATTTTGAATTTTTACCTATGACTTCTAAATCATCATTTGATAAAAAACCTTTATTATAATCGCTAACAATAACAATGTCAGAGTTTGCTATTGTCTCAATTTTTGTTTCATTTAAAATAATTTTTTCTATATTTTTTTCACCTTCATCAACCCTAATGAACATATGATTTGATTTATCGTCTACAATTCTCGTTTTTTTTATCTCCTCAGATTGATGAAAACCAAAAATTATTGTACTTGGATTTAATGATTTTATATTTTCAATTACATTACCAGCCATTCCAGAATTTATTTTTGTATTTTTCGGTACAAATATTGGTACTGGGGCTTCTGCACATAATCTAGGTGTATCTCCGTAAATAAAGATATCATTACATATTTCACCTATTACTGTTATTTTCATGTGTTAATATTTTTGTTGTTGAATAATTTGGAATTTTGTTAAAAAAAATTAATTCTTTAGCATATTCAGAACCATATACTGGTTTGTTTTTATAGTCATCACCAATTATCATATAATCAGGTTGATAGTCTTTAATAAGGTCAATAAGTTCTTGGCGTGAGTCAAAAACCACAACATCTTTAACCGATTTTAAGTTCTCTAAAAAATACTTTCTGTCTTGCGTATTGTTAAATGGTCTATCAGTCCCCTTTAGTTCTTTTACTCGCTTATCAGAATCGAGACCAACTCTAATTTCACCAAAAGTAGCAGCGTATTCTAACATTTTTAAATGACCAACATGAAGAATATCAAATGTGCCATTTACCCAAACTTTAACTTTTTTTAATTCTTCTGTCATAATATATTAATTTATTAATAATCTGTGTATATATTTGCTGTGTTCAAGATTTCTTTCATTGGCATAACCAAGACTCATGTGAAACCCATAATACGGTTCACCCAGATTTAATTCATTTCTTATTAACTGAAGGCTTTTTTTTGATTCATCTTCAACGTTTAACCACCAGTGTTGTCCATCGGTTCTATAATCTAAATAAAGTGACATTTCAACATCTTGACCATCCCACTTTTCTTTAACTTTTTTCCAATTATCTTCAACTTCTTGCATCGATAGCGTACCATTTAGTGACATATCACTGCTTTTATCATTTATGAACGAAATGTGTGCTTCTCTTATTGGTTTATTTAAAACTAGACCGTATCTTTTTTTAATATACCAAGAATAATACTCACAAACATCGCCATCAAAAAAAACCATAGCAATCCTTTTCCAAGAGGATTGTAGGTTATGCTTCTTGGTTTTGTTTTCTGGTTCGAATCCAATTTTGCCAGATAGGGTTATTATTTCGTTCTTTTTTAACATCAGTATATTTCATTGATACAAAATATTTTTGTGGCATAAATGTCATTGGGTCGTACACTGTCGGTGTTGTATCATACCCAACACACCTAACAACACTTAAAAAATCTTCACTAGTTCTTATTTCGGAACCTATATCACTAAGAATTTTAGCTTCAATCTCCCTAGCAATCTCCTGAGACATCAATGATATTAGCTCAGAATCGGCATCGATGCCGTATCCATGTAAATCTTGGGCCATTTCTGGTGTCCATTTAACCTTTAATTTTCTAGGATTCATGGCTTCTCGCCAATCATCATCAAAAGTTATGGGGTCAAACCCATTTCTTAGCCCCCATGTTTCAAAGATTGCAGAGCATACATCTATATTAACATCAAAAATTTGGGGTAATGATTTTAGTATTTCATAACCCCATTCATCTTTGTTATCATATGTTGTAAAAAACGTCTTGTCAATAACAACATAATTCTTAGATAAATATCTGCTTATTTGTTCTTGATAGATTTCAAAATCCATTTACCAACTTCTTGTTTTAACTAGCAAGTCTTGATTATTATTTAACCAAGCCATTATTGTTGTTTGCATGTCTGGTGGTAATGGAAAACCATCAACACATACAACACCATTTGAAATAACGATTTCTTTTCCACCGCTAAATTTAATACCAAATGGTAAATCCATTGTCTTTTTTAATACATAAGCTCCGTCAACCATAATTTAATTTTTATAAAATTTTATATAATTTTTTGTCGTCATAGTTTTGCATATATTCATATATATGTGTTACCTTACCATTTTGTAGCGCAAAAAATAATCCAGTAAATTGTTCCAAATCATATTTTTTAGCAACATCAAAAACCGAAAGTGCAAACCGTTTCTTTTCAGATGCTGAATCATCATTTGGTCTGCAATCAAAAAGTTCCATCCAAGCCGTTATCAACTTAGTTATCAAAACATCGTAATTATTTTTTAACCTATATAGTTCTTCTCTCCTTTCAGGAAAGGTTGATACGAATTCTTCAATCTCATTTGATTTAACAATTGTTAAAATGTTATGTTCTGCAGTTTTTGATTTTAAATGGTGTACCGCAACGTATGCTGGGTTTTTAATTTTTACACGATTAAATTCTTTATCAACAACAACATAACCTTCTTCAGACCATGGCATATCTTTAAAAGTATTCATTAACTCATCAACATTTGGATTATTTAAATCATATGCTTTAACAACTGGTAACCCAAAGTATTGACTAACAGCAACTAATTCATCATATCTAAATTCTTTAAGGATTTCATTATCTCTGATTGTCAATAATGTAACTGATGATTCACCATGTGGTTTAACAACAATATTATATGGTGTTGTTAATTCAAAGACATATGTAAAACCTTTATGTAATTTATTTAAATCAAATGAATAATTCTCAAGTGTCTTCCAAAAAAGTTGATTAAAGGTTGTACCTGTTTTATTATTAACTTCACCCTCACCTTCAGCAGTTCCAGTTGTTGCAGCAAACCATTTATCTTTATGCCAATCATAGTACACCTGAATCATGGTGCCATCGATTTTTTCTAAAACAACTGCGCTATTCCAATCTACTTTATCCGCATTAGTTTCACCATGATTAAAGAACTTCCTAAAAGACATGGACATAACATTCCACGTATCTCTTTCAAGAATAAGTCCACGACAATCTTTAACAATCTCGGAAGACATATCAGATTCTATTTGGTCGTACTTCAATAGTATTTTCTTATCATAAACTTTTGCTTTAAGTTTATAATTTTCAATAGCTTTGGCCAACCCATCAGACTTTATATATTCAATAACTTTTAACATTTCTATTTAATAAAACTTCTACAATATTCTTCATACTTATCTAACCAAGTTTGATATATACAAATTTGGCAACTAACATTTTGTTTAGTACAATCACCGTAGTGTCTACCATCCCACGCTTTTTTTCCATCGGATAAAAGAATTTCATGAATTCTTTTGACCCAAATGATAATATCTTCTTTAGTCATCTCAAACGGTAGGTCATCAGAGTTTTCGTTTTCTACTAGCCAATCAATAAATGTTTTCATATAAAAACTATTTTAAATCATCACCTTTATTTTTACCTTTCTTTTTATGTTTTTCACCCAAAAATTTTCTAATCACTTCTGTTTCATCAATACCCTCGATATTATCTAAAACTTTTTTAGCCGAAAACATAGAACACACTTCACTAAATAGAAATGTATCTTCTTCTGATAAGATTACACTACTAAGTAAAATCATCATAGTACCACTTTGTGTTATGGTGTAATCATCTAAGTCGCCACCTTCTTCCATTAGTGAACGACCTATCTCTAGTATTTTTAAGGAAATTTCTGACCGTCTTTTTTCATTTGCCATTTAAATATGTTTTAGCAAATATACTAAAACAATACTTAACATACAAATTTTATGCGGTTATATTTTGTACGGTACCTATAATCTTTAAACCACGGACTGGTTCCCAATTTGTAATTTGATTGCTCATAACAGGTTTTCCACCATCTGGGTTGACGGCAAGTGTAATATGTGGGATTGCATTTTTAGATGGGTAACCTTCTACCTTAACAGCTATTGCCATATCACTAATACCAATGTCGGTTACTGATAACTCAACCTCTTTACCTAAATCAGCCTCGTTCTCAACACCCTTGCCAAAAGCTATTGTCATATGATGCGCAAATGGTTTCCAATCTGGTGGAATCATATCGCTAAAAACGTTTAGAAGTGTGTCATGTGATTGTTTATCTAGAACAACGGCTGAATATAAAACTTTTTTTGGACTTGTTGTATTTTCGGCTTGCATTATCTTGTCGATTGTTAAATCACCAGCACCCCTATGTGCATCAATCATACTTTTGATTTTTTCAAGTGGGACACCATGTGTGTTTCTAACAGCTAATTCTTCAGCACTTGCACCACCAGTGCCAATATCAACGATTCTAATATTATTATCATCGTACCCTAATTCTAATGCTTTTTGTATATAAGCTTTGGGTTCAAATGCTCGGATATTTGTGTTGTCTATTATTACGGGTGTTACACCACTTTCCATTGACTGAATTGCGTTCTGAAGATTTTGTTTGTGCATATTACCTATTCTTGAGAAATCATTTGCCGCTACCATATCCGCAAAAAACTTTTTATAATCACCACTAGCGCTAATGACATCGTCGGTTGAATGTATAACGCCTTTACCCATTAAAGATTTTGCTTTGGTTGATTTGCCTGAACCAGGTATTCCACGCATAATAATAAGTTCCTGACTAGGTCTAGTAACTTTAATACCCAATGAATTTACCATAGTGTTCTCTCTCAATAATCTTTTAATTAAATCTTTCATAATGCAAATATATTGTAAACTTTTTAAAAAATCAAATTCTTACGTAATTTGTTCCAGAAATAAAATCTTTAGCGTTATATTTTGCCAATAAGCTTTGCCAAGAATTATTCATTGTTTTTTGAAAATGTGGTTTGTCTTTGAATGATTTCCAATCACCACCCCATTCCCAACCATTGGCTTTAAGTATATTAACAACCTCCATCCAATCGGCTTTGCCATCTTTGTCAAAATCAATATTATCTTCCCAACTAGCAGTTTTGCCGTCTTTAATTAAAACTATATCAAGAGCTAAGCCATAATTATGAATTGATTGACCTCCTTTAGCTTTGGTAACGACACCTAATCTATTTCCATTGGCGTCGTATAATTTAGTTCTACCCTGCGCATATAGGGCATCTTGTTCTGCAATTGTTCTTAGTGTATAAGCAAATCTACAAATAGCCCTACCTGTTAAAGCTGGTACTATTTGTGTTCTGTACATTTGTTCAACCTCGTTTCTTAATTTTGGATGTAAAAGTTGTATTCTTTGTAGTGTAACATTATCCATAGTTAAATATTTTTATGCGTACATGTAATCATCGTCATTATGATGCTCTTCTTTATGTATTAACTTATTATCGTTATCAATTATTTTTATTGCTGTTTTTTTATTTTTTTTTGAGAGCTCGATAAAATCCATAGCTTCTTTAACGGAATCGGCGTAGATTGTGTATTTTTCTAAACGACCATTTTTTTCTTCGGTAAATTCAATACCATATTTCTTTTTCATAATTGTATTTTATTATAAATATTTGATAAAATATAAAAAAAAAGACGTTTTTTAACGTCTTTAGTGGTTTCAGAAGGATTCGAACCCTCATTTCTAAATCCGTAGTCTAGTGTTCTATCCAGTTAAACTATGAAACCGTAGCACGGGTGGTAGGAATCGAACCTACAACCTTTGGTTTTGGAGACCACTACTCTACCAATTGAGCTACACCCGTATCTATATCTTGGATTGGCACATAAATTATTACCTTTCCTCTTTCTTTAACAAACTTTAAGTCACCAGTACAACCAGCTTTGATTGCAATATGTTTATAACTTTCGTATATCATATTAAAATCCCGTTCCAAATCTTTTGGTGTTACCGTACCTAATCTTTTATATAGTTTTTCTTCTGCCATAAATGAAAAAAGCTTCTGGTTTTGGTCAGAAGCTTTATATTTTAAGTTTTTTTATTGAATGTTAACTAAAGCATACTAGACCTGTTTTGAAGGTTGCGTCTCCAATTGATTAAAATCATATGTATACTATTTTGTCTCATGTTGTTAAATAAATATATGCAAATATACTAAACCTTTTTAAATAAACAAGTTTTTTACAAACTTTTTTTTATTTTTTTTATCACTTCATTATTTTCACGTATTATATTAAGTGTTTTTAATGTAGACTTTCTGCTTTTTAATTTATATTTTTTCTTTATTGCTCTAGCCATTTTAATTAATTTATGCTAATAATGTGTAATACTCTTTAAATTCTTTTATACGTTGGTCTAACCCTATTGTTCCACCATTTACTCTTTTTGTTACTGATGTAACAACAGCATCTGTTGCACCACCATCAGCAATTTTATGCAGACCATTTTTATGGAAAAACCAAGCTGCTGATAATAAAGGATATTTTGTTGCCACTAAATCTGGTTGTTCCATTAAGTTTTCAGCAACAACTTTATCAAATTCAGCATAGTTAGCTTTACCCGTTAATTGGATATAGCCACGACCACAAAATTTGTAGCCTTCACCAGAAGCTTCTGGTCCGTTACCCATACGGCCACCATAAACCAAGTTAGCAATTTTTTCTGGTTTGCGCTCATACAATAACGCTTTTTCATCAGTTGGGAAATACTTACCAAAGATTCCGCGTAAGCCTTTGGCGCCGTAATTTAAATTTTCTTTTACCGCTTTAAAACCACCAGACTCATGTCCAGCTTGTGCAAGAAAGTGTGCCAAACGAAGTGGCGTGTTTAGTTCAAATTTTGCAATTGTGTCTGGTAGTTGACCAATTACTGAATCAGGGATGTGACCTTTTAATTTTTTTAAATCCATTTGTAAAAATTTTAAATTGTGTTATTCTTTTTTTGTGTTTTTAGTACCAAAATAGTAACTAAATATCATTAAAATTAGAGTTTTGATTAAATCAAATAAATTTTCATTTTGTTGTATTGATAATAAATTTATTTTAAATGCTATTACTTTATCAACAATCCAAACTGAAACTAAAGCGGTAAAAACTAAAAGTATATACCTAACTAATAGTTCTTGTGTGTCGTTAGCAAATAGTTTATTAACAAAATAAACAGATGATATTATTAGTATTAATGCTAATAAAATACCTGTTATCATTATTGCATTTGATGATGAGCTAAACATTATTCGGTTGTTTCAGTTGGTTCTTCCTGTGGTTTTGTATTTTTCATAACGATGTATTTATCGATAGACGCTATACCAAAAGAACCAAGTGTTATTATTAAAAATGAATTAAATATAAATTCATTAATTAGCAATTGCTTTCCAAGATATCCTGTAATTATATCTACAATGGCAAAGCAAACCATTACAATAAATGATAAAAAACCAACAACTGATTTTTCATTTATATCATTATTGTCACTAAAAAGATGTTTAAAAAATTTTTTCATAAGTTAGATTTTTTTGTTTTTTTTATTTATTATTGCTATCCTGTGTAGCATATTTAATACCCATAATTGTACCGACTATTGAAAACGCATTTGTTAGCAAGACACTAAACATATTACTCCAAGTTGAGCCGATTATTTGAGTGTCTTTGCCTGTTAGCATTGCCAACCAATATAAAACAGTGGTAACAATCCCAACACCTACTATTACCGCCAAAGCACATTTAACAATCACTTTTATTAACTCATTTTGACTCTTCTTTAACACCATATCTAAATCATTTAGAGCGGCATTTTTTTCTATCTCTATTGAGTTTTTAAGTTTTTCCGAGTTGTCAAGTTCTACTTGTAAATCTTTTGAAAGTGCTTCTATTTTTTTCTTATTGTTTATTGAATCAGTAACATCAGTAGCAATCTTAATTACTTCGGTAACATTACCCTTGCTATCAAACACTGGATTGTAAGATGCTTGTAAGTATACAGTTGAGCCATCTACTTTCCTTCTTTCAAATATTCCATCGAAATACTTACCAGTTTTTAAGCTTTCCCAAAACTTAACATATTCATCGGATTTAGAATACTCATAACTTACAAATATGCTATGATGTTTTCCAACTACTTTATTTTTTTCGTTGGATTTATAACCCATGGTTTCTAAAAAAATAGAATTCGCATTCAATATAAACCCATCAATATTGAAACTAATGATTGCACTACTTCGATTAATCGCCTCTATTTGTTTTTTACTATTAACAATTGTGGTAATATCAGTAGCAACTTTCATTATTTTAGTAATCTTACCACTATCATCAAAAATGGGATTATAAGTTGCTTGAAGGTTAATAAGATTACCATCTTTTTTCCTTCTTTCAAATTCCCCTTGATAATATTTGCCACTTCTTAATATATCCCAAAACTTTTCGTACTCCAATGACCTAGCATAATCTTCACATATAAATATGCTATGATGTTTACCAATAAGTTCTTCATATTCATTTTCGCCATAGCCCATCGCTTTCAAAAAGATATCATTTACCCCCAATATGATACCGTTAAGGTCAAAATAAATAAGCGCATTACTTCTATTTATCGCCTCCATTCTACTAAGTAACTCTTCTTTTGATAAGTGCTTCATTTTATCTGAATTTTTTAGTAAAACTATTTAAATCTTATTTATTGACATTCCATTGCTCATAATACTAGTATAGATATCAATACCTAATGTTATTACCATCACTAAAAAAATTCGTAAAAATTTTTTCATAGGGGGGTTGGAGTGAAACGGATAAATTATTATGTACCATTATAAATATATTGGTATTAAGAAAAAGTATTATATTAATACTCTTCTATGTCACCATATTCGTCTTCGTCATCATCGTCGTCTTCATGTTCATCACCATCAAGTATTGTCTGTAAATAATCTTCTGAAATAAATGTTCCGAACTCACCACCAAATACTTTATTTATTACTTCGTATTCGTCTTTTGTGATTTCTTTAAATTCAATTCGTGAAAGAAAGTCGTCTCCGTTTGAGTAGCTTAGGGATTCGCTGTTTGCGTAGTATTCAAAGTCCCATGTGATGCTTGATGCTATTTCTTCAAATTTATTGACTTCTTTTTCAGTCATAATTTTGAAACCATGTACATCAAATTCTTCTCCATGGTTGTCTGTAAAAATCGCTAGATATCTTGCCATAATTTTTAATAAATAAATATGGCGCTACTTGTGATAGCGCCATATAAATAAAAATCTTTTTTTAAACTTAAAGACTGTTGTAAGTCTTAAGCAAAGATTGGAAGTCTTGGTAAGTTTCTCTATCTACATTTTTGTTTTTGTAGTTTTCTTTGATTCTAGATTTAACGTCTGAAAGATAATTTCTTCCACGCTTGTTTCTTCTAGATGCTTCAGAAAGTGACAACTTACCTTTGATAGCGGTTTTCAAAATCTTGATACCGTTTTCTACACTAGTTTGAGTTCTAGTCTTCCTTGTTTTTGTTTTTGTCATCGTTCTTTTTTTTATAAAGTGTTATTATATTACAAATATACGAAACAAATACAATTCGTGCAAGTTTTATAGTAGTTTTTTAAAATTCTCGTACTCAGCTTTATTAATGGCATCACCAAGTTCTTTGCCTGGTTTTAGGTTAAGTTGTTGCATTAATTCCTCACCATTGACTGTTAATCTAAATTTAATAAACGCATCTAACAATTTTGGATTTACTCCTTGTTGTGCTCCGAATTTTTTTAATTGGTCATCTGTTAGGCTTGTTAATTTTTGCATTCTTTTAAGGATGACTGCAGTATCAGATGTTAATTTTGATAGGTTGATTAAGAAGGTAATATTTTTAATTTCATCAACCGTATATTTTAAATCATTTAATTTTTTACCGATTAATTTTGGGTCATTGTCTTTAAGCAATGATGCGATGACTAATATTGGGTCTTTATCCGATATGAAATTTTTGTTTATATTTAACCCCCTAAATATCCAATCAAACAAACGGTATTTTTCTATCATACCTATGAATTGTGTAATCGACTTTGCTGAGATGATACCCTTAAGAAATTCATCTCTGATTCTTTCTCCAGATATACCTTCTAGGCTAGCATCCTTTCTTAATGCGGCATCAGCCTCTGAGTCTAAATTAGAGCCAAATCTAGCCGCAAATCTGATAGCTCTCAATATCCTAAGCCTATCCTCACCAAATCTCTCCTGTGGGCTTCCTACGGTCTTTACGATGCCCTTCTTTAAATCATCAACACCACCAACAAGGTCAACAATCTCATTCTTATCAATATCATAAAAAAGAGCATTGATTGTAAGGTCTCGTCTTTTAACGTCACTTTCAATATCTGTAAACTTTACAGCATCAGGTCTTCTACCACCAGATAGGTCCTCTCTAAATGTTGCAATCTCATATTCACCATTATCTGTAAAGACATTGATTACACCAAATGCTTTGCCTGTTGGTAATGTTCTAAACTCTGCATCGGCTAATATTTCTTCCACTTTATCTGGTACAGCATCTGTGGCTAAATCAAAATCTTTTGGTTGTTTACCTAGGATTGCATCACGTACTGCACCACCGACCACATATAATTTGTATCCATTTTTTTTAAAAACATCTTTAATTTGAAGTATGTCTTCAGGCAATGGAAGTTTGAACGGAATCCTAGATTCCGTTAACATTGTTCTTAATTTTCTAGTTATAAATTCTTTAATCATTTTTTAAATTCAAAAAATAGTAACTTGCTTCATCTTCTATTTGTTCAATGGTAACTTCTCCGTTTTTAATTAATTCGTCACCTTTTTTAATTAATTTTGTTACTACTGAATTACTGTATTGATACATTGTATTAAATACTTTTACAGCATATTGTTCTCCTTTACTCAAGCTGTTAAATTTCTCTTTTTTTTCCTCTATTGAATCAAATTTTTCATCTTCATCACCAGTAATAATCGCAAAAGTAAATAATTCATCTTCAATATTCAAAAATTTCTTTTTGATATCATTTCTTTCATAAAAATTTGCCCAAACATTTAATGCTTTAGGTTTAACATCACCATTTCTACTTGGCATTAAATAATTTGGATATATATACGACATTACCATTTCATACATAAACGGACCATATCCTCTATCAGCACCTACTCTACCAACATTATACGTGTTATCATTTGTTTTTAAAAATGACAGAACAGCATACATTTTATCTTCGGTTTTTGAATACAAATTAATATCCCATTCATTATTATCGAGGTCAATAACAAACAAGGCGGCATCTTCTGGTAAATCACCTAACCCTTTGGCCGCTTCACCAATCATTGATTCCATTAATCTCTTTTTAATATAGTTTTTAATGTTAGTCATTTGACTCTGGTATTTTAGTATCTTTTATAAATTTATCATATGCTTTTTCGTATGATTTTTTTGTTTCATCGTTAACGTCTTTGGTATATTGCCAATTCCAATATAAACTATCATTTGGTTTAAATCCGTAAAATTCATGGACTTTCTTTTGTACTTCAGTAACGTTTTCTCCGTTCCAATTTTGTCCAACACAAATAAAACCAGTTTCAATATTTGCTATTATGTTTGATTCACCAAGTGTTGTATGTCTGTTTTCTAACCAATTTAATCTTTCAATTAAATTTTGATAATACATATTCGTTTGTCCCCATCTTATTGAACTAAAAAATACAACCGCATCCGATTCAAATAGTTCTTTAGATATTTTCCATAACTCATCGGATTTATTGTTAATGCTAGCCCAACATCTATGGTGACCTGAAGGATTCTTTTCTTTATCATCAAGTTTGGATTTTAATACCCCACATGTATTTCCGTCTTTCCTAGATACGTTACCTTCGCAAGGTAAGATTTTAAGGTCGGTAACATCAATTAAAACACAACTATCACCAAGCTCTTCCTTGATATACATAGCTAAGATTTTTGATTTTGGTACGTCGATATCATTTTCATCCCAGTTGTACCTGTTAGAGCAACTCAACAATAAAACTTTTTTCTTTTTCTTAAGAATATCTATTGTCTTCTTTATTGACTTCCATGCATCCGATTGCACCATTTGTTCGGACAACATTAATTCTTTTATTCTATTTATTTGTTCTTGTACATTCATAAAATTATATTTTATTGATAGATTTTACTAGTTTATGGCACTTTTCAGATACCCCTCCTTTCTCATGGTCGGTTATTGATATTTTAACCTTGTTATAGTTTATTTTAATGTCTGGATGATGGTTTTGTTTTTCAGCAATTTTTGCAACTTGATTAACAAAATCCATAGATTCATTAAAATCTTTAAATTCAAAAGTTTTTTCCAATTTATTTTTTGAGTTACCCCAACCATTTGATTCGTTGATACCCATCATTTCGTGTATTCTATTTATTTGTTCTTGTAGGTTCATATTATTTTTTTTTCTTCTTCTTTACGCAATTAGGATATCTTTTACCAAACATTGTTTTCATACCTTTTTGGGTGTACCCCTTCCAGCATTTTTCAGTCAATCCACAGTTCTCATCTTCAGATATCTGATTAGCGCCGATTATATTTTTATATGTTGCTTCAAGCTTTGATATTCTATCCAGCCAACCAGTTTTGTATACCCCATCAACAACAAATCTATTAATATGTTCTTTTACATAAACTAAATAGTTTCTTATCTGGGTTAAGTAAGCACTTAAAAATCTTGGGTTAAATAAATCCTTTCTTGGTGTGATTCTTTCGTCCGCCAATTCAAAAAACGTTTTACCGTTTATTACGGGTGTTTTGAATTTTTGTTGCATTTGTATTAATGCTAATTTGGATTTTTCATCTTTGGCTTGGTTTTTAACCATCGCTAGGTTCAAAGATAATAAATAATTAAAATCAAGTATAAAATCAATAACCTCTTTTTTTGTTGCCGATTCTTTCAATATATTCTCAAATAATGATTTGTTATTTAAATAACTTAAAAGCCCGTCTAGTGGTACTAATCCATCAGTACCATTTATTCTAATTTTATATCTAGGAAAGTCTTTTTCTGTATTAACAGATAAAATCCTTAATGTTCTTTTTTTATCTATTTTGTATTCTATATCGGTTTCAAGTTTATGTTTTTTTAAATCATCAAACCCTTGCAATAAGACTCTTACAGTTCCATCAGCATTATCATCAAAATCAACCCCGATTTCTTTTAAATGTTCAATTACTCTTGAAAACATTTCATCTTCGCTAAAATTTTCAATATAGTTTTTTATTTGATAATCTTGAATATTGTATGGGTCTTTTTCCCAAAGAAATCCTTCAGCAATAGCATCCCCATCACTACCATTACGTAGCGTATTAAGTGCTTCTTGTCTTTCGTGGTCACTAGCACTATTTAACGCGTCTTGAAACAACTCAGAATAACCACCACTAGAAATGTCTTCAGTTGATGTTTTTAATATAAAATCATAAAAATCATCTCGTTCTTTTCGAAACCAATCTTCCAACGCAGCATTCTCTAATACATGTTCAAAAAAATATGTTGCAGGTAGTGCTCTATTTCTAGCATCCGTCAATTGTCCATCTTCAAAATGTAGTTGGTACTTGCTGTCATCTCCTTTATTGATTACAACATATAGGTTACCTTGGTCGTTATATAAATTAAACCTGTTATCGCTTTTATCTGCTGCGGTACACCATTGCGTTCCTTTACCGACTAAACATGAAGCTTGTTCTGTTTTTGGTATCAATACTCTCCATTCGTCATCTTCATATACTCTTTCAATTTCTTTTTCTCTTACGTTCTTAAGTTGTTGTCTTTTACTTAGTTCATCTTCAGTTCCTTCAAAATCAGAAATAATATCATATAAATCTGGTAATGTTTTGTATTGCTGCAAGTTTCTTTTATCGGCAGGTATTTTACTAATATTTTTGTTAAATAATTCTAAGTATTGTTTAGCTTTGTAAAAATCCTCGTCTTTTAACTGGTTAGTTTTAAGAAGATTATATAAAAACTCAAAATAGCCCTTATTGAACTGCCCATTTCTTTTTGGGTATAGGGCATCTAACTTATCAAACATTTCTTTATTACCATTAAATAATGGAAACTTTTTTGTGTCTGAGTAAAACGTTTCCCAAGCTTTATCAGATGTTATTTCGTTAATTGATAACATCTCTAAATTTTCTCTTAATAATTTTTTAATAATATTCCTCATAAAAAAATGGATATCTTATAAATATCCATAATAAAGCTAAAATCACACAATAAAATTGGTTTTATCTTCGTAAAAGAGAACCTAATCTAAGTGCTTTTTCTTTAAATTCATCATAAGTACCGTTGTTATCAACAATAATATCAGCATCAGATGGTGTTATATTGAATGAATTTGAGCTTTCCATTGGTAATCGTTTGCTAGCATCAACCCAAATAACTAAATCAAATAGCCCTTGATTTAAGCATTCTTTGATTTCGGAGCTGTCCCTCATACCAACATAGGTGTTATTATATTTAAGGATTTCTTTGGCTAATCTAGCCTTATCATCCTTATTATACTCACAAATCATTTCATACCATTCTTGTCTACGATTCATTCTATCCTCGTAGCATTCTTCTGGTGTATTGTAACCATATTTTTCTTTAAGTGTATCATAGATAAAGATATCAGCACAGGCTTGTGATGATGAGATAAATTTTAAACCGTAGTGTTCGTTGAGTATTTCCGCTAGGCTATCTTTGCCATGCCTAGCATGACCAATAATAAGAAGTTTTACGTTGTTTTCCATATTGCAAATATACGAATGATTTATATAAAAAACAAAAAATCCACCAAATAAATTTGATGGACTTTGTGTACTAATTGGTGGTAATTAGAGTTGCGGGGGGAGGATTCGAACCGCCGACCTACTGGTTATGAGCCAGCCGAGCTACCACTGCTCTACCCCACAATTTAATACGTTTAACTCAGTGACTATTGGGAAAAAACCTGCGTTGGCCACCGCTTCACCTAAACAGACAGATTAGGTTAGCAACAGTTTGAGTTAACCAATATCTTCAGGGCTTTTAAGTGCTCTGTTCTTTGCTGTTTTTAACTGTTCGTTGGTGAATAAATATTTATCCTCACCGTCAGTCAACAACCAATAAGAACTATCAGCAGCACCCTTTTTGCCTTTATTTTCAACTTCTTTTAATGTGATATTGCTAACCACACTATTGATTGCTTCGTTTAATTCAGGTGTTTTACTAATTATCTTGTTAAAGATAAATGTAACAACAGCGCCTAAGAGAATACCGAAAAAAAATAATATCATGTTTTGTTGTTTTTAGTAGCGAGGGGAGGAATTGAACCTCCGACCTGTTGGTTATGAGCCAACCGAGCTACCACTGCTCTACCTCGCAATTTAGTGAGTCACACAGATTTGATACTGTTCCTTAGTCCCCTGTGGACCATGTGCTCATTACACTAGTGACTCAAGTTCAGAATCGTTTTGGTTTTTTTATTTTAAAAGTTTTAATTGCTGAAACGATTCTTTAATATGATAATCTCAAAATAGTGGTCCGTATTTTTTTTACTTGCTCTACGTAAGCAAGGGCGATTTTTTTAACTGTCACCACAACAGCACCACTTAACTTTCGTTTTTTATCTAAGTCACCAACAGAGCTGGGGCTCTATGATACAACTTAAACTTGGAAGTGGTCATGTCCATGTCTTGGCATAGTTTTTACATTGCTGTAACTATTTTTCTAGATATCAAATATTGTTATAAATAAGAACTACTAATTAAATATATACAAAGATACTAAAAGTAATCTCGTTTGTCAAGTAAATTCTTATTTTTTTATTGATTCTGGTGAAAATTCTGTAATTACAACAACAATATTCTGTTTTTTACCTATCTGATGGATAACGTTAAGAACTCTAAAATATTTTTGTTCGTCATCAAAAAATATAAACTCATCTTTTATTGGTACTGTTTTAAGTTTAATCAACCTAATTGGTTCCCATTTTTCATTTATAAATGAAATTAAATATTTACTATTAAACATTTTTTTTTATTTTATTTAAGATAACAATTTTATTTAAATAATAAACTATTTATTAGTATAAATAACAACTACAATAAAAACTTTAAACTCATGGGATGCGGAATATATAAAATAGAAAACAAGGTAAACGGAAAGATTTACATTGGTAGTTCTATTGAGGTCCACGTAAGATTAATGAACCATAAATATATGCTTAGAGCAAATAAGCACGATAATGAATATTTGCAAAAATCTTTTAATAAGTATGGTGAAGATAATTTCATATTTAGTTTAGTTAAATTATGTGATATCGCTGAATTAATAGTTAAAGAAAATTTTTATATCGATAAATTTTCATCTAATGATTTAAAATTGGGGTATAACTTAGCAAAGGTAAATGAATTTAGAAGAAATAATTTTAATAATGAAGTTAAAATTAAAAATTCTAAAATAAATTTATTAAAAAATGGTAATTTCACTAAATTTAAAGCCTTAAATATTAGTGATAACAAAGAAATTGAATTTGATAGTTTAGTTGATGCGGCAAACTATCTTGTAGAGAACAGTTTTTCAAAAGGTAAATTAAGAAACATTAGACAAAAAATATCTTTTTGTTTAAGGAACAAAAAAGTTAACAATGGAAATAAGGGGTCTATAAGAAAAACAGCCTATAATCATATTTGGGCAATTATAACATAAGAACAAAAATAAAAAAAATGAAAATCGAGCAAAGACTTTACGGATGCGGTTGCAAAGGTGGTAAAAAAAACGTAGCTGAAGCTACACCTGCCACAACTACTACAACTACTACACAGCCTGCTACTACGGCAACAGTTCCAACTGTTCAGCCAACTAGCAACTAATTAGTACTAAAACATTTAAAGGGGCTTAGGCCCCTTTTTTTATGTTTTCTATAAAAATTAAACCCCCAACAAAGCGACTTGTCAGGGGTCATTTCTTTCCAGACCTTGTGGTAATGTTTGGTCGGAATCTTGGTTAGAGTGGAGGTAAGGGTGTCGAAACCCTGTCTTAAATACTCTTCAAAAGCTTTCTACATGTTTAGAATAGGATTTATATAATCCTTCAAATTAGATTTCTATTAAGTAGCCGATAATCTGGCCACAGTGTTAACCCAACACAGAAAGGTTTTTTTGGTGGACTACCACCATTGCTTTATTAGGCTAAAGCAAGCTCTCCAGCACCTACAGTTAATACTGCTTCGTCAAGGAAATTTTCTGATACGATGAAATCGTTGTCATTTGTTTTTTGATATGTGATTAAAGTGCATACATCTAACACTACATGCTTACAATTTACGACTGTATTCAATCAATGCCGTATACCCCCATATTTTAAAGAACTTAATATAAATAGTAGAAGTTTGCGAAAAGCTACGTTTTTCGCTACTTTTCGCAAACAATTACTTTATTTTTTACCTTTTGGTTTGTTTTGAATAACGCTATCAACAATACCGTACTTAACAGCTTCTTCTGAAGATAACCACAAATCTCTTTGTGCGTCTTCCATTACTTGTTTAGGGTCTTTGTCAGTGTACTGGCCTAATAACCCAAAAAGTAATTCATTGTACTTCTCACCTTCTTTAAGGCTGATTCTAATATCTTGAATGTTACCATAAGCACCAGTTGATACTTGGTGTAGCATTACTCGACTGAAACGAAGTGCATATCTTTTACCCTTTGTACCAGCACCCAATAATATTGAACCCATGCTAGCAGCCATTCCTGTGTTAATAGTCATGATATCAGAAGCAACGTAATCCATTACATCAACAATTGATAAACCAGACTTAACCGAACCACCAGGTGAATCCACATGCAGCGTAATGTCTTTTGTTTCAAGGTTATCCAAGAACATAAGTTGTGCTTGAACGATTGTACTCATTCTGTCGTTTACTGGGCCTGCTAACCAAATGATTCTATCAATCATCATTCTCGAGAAGATATCAATTTGAGTTACACGCAATTCTCTTTCTTCTAATACAAAGGGTGTGAGTGATGCGCTTGGGCCGTATATTCGGTTTTGGATTTGTTCCCAATTATGGAATTCTAATCCTGTAACACCCATGTGTTTTGTTGCGTAATCTTTAAATTCGTTATAAAAATCCATAATTAATCTTGATTTGTTGTTATAAATATTGGTGTGTTTTCTCCCATCCATGAACCTATTATGTTATAGCTATAATACTCTACAGCATCTTCGTATGTCATACCATCTCGTTCAATCATAATATCAATCATCTTTGAAAATGAGTAAGCGACAACAGGACCTAGGTTTATTCTTTCTGCCATTCCGATAATAGCATCATCAAAACCATCACATAATAAGGCATCGGGGTTTATTTCTGCAATTTCTTCTCTAGTCATTATTGATTGTTTTCAGCTTCTACTTCAGCTTCTTGTGTGTAAAGGGCTTTGATAGATTCGTTTAATCTTTCGTATTTATCGTAACCGTATTTACGTAACAAAAGAGAGAAAGTGTTTACGTCTGGATTGATAAGAGATAATTTACCTTTTTCAGAATCGAAATAAAGTCTAGCAACGTACTCTTCAACAACCATTAATTTTTGTTCATCTTCAAGTTGTTCAAAAATTTTCTCATTGATGATAACAACAGCATCTTCATTAGTCATGTGCTTAAGAAGGTCGTTAGCTTTAAAAACTTTACAGATTTCTTTCTGTCTATCGTTGCCAAGGATTTTTACACTAACCTCAGATAATGAATCAATCTGATTAATAAAGTTAGTAAATAGTTCTTGTGTATCTTCATACACCTCATTAAATTTTGCCATATTAAAATTGTTTTATGTTACAAATATACTAAAGGTTTTTTCAAGATGCAACCTTTTCGTTAAGATTTTTTAAATCGATTATCAGGCTCTTTTCTTCATCTGAGATTTTGGCAGGCATAAATAGCTCAATATTCACTAACATGTCCCCTCTATTATTGTTGTTCATATGTCGCATACCTTTATTTTGTATTCTTAATACTTCTCCAACTTTAGTAAATGCCTCTGTACTAATTCTTATTTTAGTACCATCTATTGTAGGTATCTCGACCTTGTCACCTAAAATTAATTGTGGGTACGTTAATTTTAAATTATACCGTAAATCATTACCAACTCTTACAAATGTTTCGTGTGGTAATTCCATTATAGTTATTATTAAATCACCAGATACTTGACCATACCTAATTGAATTACCCCTACCGCCAACAGCTAATCTAACACCATCATTAACACCAGATGGTATGTTTATCTCTACAATGTCTTCAAAATCTTTAATACCCTGTCCAGCACATGAATTACAAATCGTATCATATGTCGAACCAATACCCTGACAAACATGGCATTGAATTGCATTTCTTATTTGCCCAAAAGGAGTGTTAATAACTTGTGCCACCATGCCAGCGCCACGACAGTTTGGGCATTCTTTTTTATTTTTACCACCGAAACTTTCACATTCTACACAACCAATTTTTCTTTTATACTTAAATTTTTTAGACGCACCATTTAGTATTTCTTCAAGTGTTAGCTTCACTGTTAAATGTAAATCAGTACCTCTTAAATTTCTACGATTGGATTGTTGTTCTCCAAATGGATTAAACCCAGTACTATTAAAGAACTCATTAAACATATCAAACGGGTTACCAGTTGATGTTTGTGTTCTAGGGCCACTATGGCCATACATGTCATAGTTTTTACGTTTATTGTCATCTGAGAGCGTCTCATAGGCTTCAGCAACTTCTTTAAACACATCTTCGTTTCCACCTCTATCTGGATGTGTTTCCATCGATTTCTTTCGATATGCTTTCTTTATTTCGTCGGCGGTGGCTGATTTTTCAACCCCAAGTACTTGATAATAATCTCTTTTAGACATTCCCCTATTTATTTTTGACAAATATACATTATTTTACCCTAAAAGACAAGTATGTTATATAGAGTTATTTTAATCAGCAATGATGAATACAAAAAAACGTTACATAGGTGTACAACAAAAGAAACAGCATTTGTTAATTATCGTAAATTAATTGATAAAAATAAAGGTGTTAAGTTTCCAAAAAAATATATAAATACAGAAAAGATAAAACCTGTAACATATAAGATTTGTGTTGTTAAACCAACAACGCCTGATGATGTATTTAGAACGATTAGAGATGATTACGGTAAAACATATACAGAAAAACCAATAGGTGATTGGACAATATTAGCATCAGATGATTATCAAATGGAAGAAACGTTTTGGATATATGGTTTTGATTCTAAAAAAAATAGACCAATAGTTGATGATGTAGTAAAAAAATTAGTTCAGAACGCATATAAACAAAAAATGGTAAAACAAATTATAGTTGTTTATAATAAATTAATAATTTATAATGAAGACCAATTTGATATGATAATATGTAAGTGTACTGAAGACGCACAGAGATTGCATCATACACTATCTAAGATTGCAAAGAAACAAAAAATTAAGAGTCTTTTATTTATGGGTACAGCTAGTCCAGCTACTGTTAGCAGAATGTATGATTTGATAAAGGAAAAAACTGGTTGGCCTATTAAAAAAATAAGACGAACCAGTACTAGACCTTAACGAAATAAATTTTCAAGCTTTAAAACTAAATTAGCTATCTTACGTTCTGATTCATTAATCTCTACTTGAACATGCTCTGGAATATTTGGTGCGTATTCTGATTTTAATTTTGAAATCTTTCTAGCAAGAAAATCATTTTCTCGCAATAAATCATCATACATTTGTGCTCTTTGTTGGTTATTCATTTTCTATTTTTTCGTCTTCGTTATTTAATTCAATCTCAATATCTTCGTCTGGAATATTTTCAAATGTTTCATTAACAGCAAATTGTGTTTTAATATCTGTAAGAATTTTTTCAATTTTTTCCATTTCGTCCTTAGGTACGATAACTGGGTTTATACACTCAACTCTTTCTTCACCATCGGTTGGTAAGAAAAATGCGATTGCGTTTAATTTCTTTTGAATAATCATTTGATTGATTGAACTAGCAAATGGTTGTAATATTTCTTTTTGCTTCATCATTTCACGGTCCAAGTAAAATACTATTACTAATGGGTGTTGTTTTATGTCTTCCATATTAATTAATTAAATATTGGTTTGTTATATTTTTTGTTATTTGATATTTTATACTTAATTCTACCATTTTTCTGTTCTTAGCTTCTTCACCATATTCTATATGAGCGCTAATAGGTGTTTCTTCATACATCAAGTATATTATATACTTATTTACGTATTCATTCTTTTTGGTTAGGCTCTTAAAAACATCAATTTGTTTAGCAACTATTCTCATGAAGTAATATTACTAAAAACTAAAAAATTGTAAATAGAAAATAAAAAAGGTCCATATTTCTATGGACCTAGGTTTTATTTCTTTGGCTTGTTACAAGATGTGGGAGCATTTACTTCTAACTCTGTTGTGAAGATTATTTCAGTTTAAGTGATTATGGGGGTTTAATCCAAAAATCGAAGAGGTTGAAACAATTTTAAAAGACCTGATTTTTGTATTTGCAATTGAATTTTTAAGTTTTTTTTGCAGTATACATCTTTTGAACAAGTTAATTGAAACTATATTGCAACGGCCTCATAACGTTCGCTGTTAACAACCTGATTCATCATGGAAACGGGACTTAAGTCCTTACCACTTAAAAGATTGGTTAAAAGCGCTGGGCTGAAACCACTAACCAATGCAGTTCCACTTTCGTCAAACTGAACTGGGAAGTTATTGTTCCTAGCGTTAAGATTCCAGTATACAATCTTAGGCATCGTGTATCCAGCATCTGAATACATGTTTTCTATCATTCTTTGAGCTTTTGGATTCCAGTTATGGTTTACTGTCTCACCCCAAGTACCCCAACCTCCATTATTGTTGGTCGCAGAATTAAATTCCATATCTGATAATATAAGAATCATTGTTGGCATTTCTGACTCAGGTACGTTATGTTGTTTACCTTGTTTCAAAATTAATTGAAACACAGCTTCTATGTTAGTTGACATACCCCATTCAGCGCTAGCCAATTGATTATACCTTTCAGATAATGAACCACTAAGAATTTGCAATTGTGGGTGACTTGAGAACGTAACAAATGCATCTTTAAATTGACCAACATTTCTTTCTGAAATGTAAAGACCCAAAGATATTGATACATCCATACAAGTAACTGATTGACTTCCGCCTGCTGAGCAGTCCATAGAACCAGAAACGTCTACAACTGGTAATAGTCTTTCTGTGTTGCCAGTCATGTAATTTGGTAAAGCATTCCATTGTACGTTAGCACCATCTGAAGAACCATGCTTCATATTTTTGGTGATATCGTATGGGTATACCGCACCAGCATTTATTTTAGCGTCACCACTTTTTACAGCTTCCAAGTATGCTTGGAATCTTTCCAAATCATTTTTGCTAAATGCTTTCATGTAATCTGACATTGCTTTCGATGGCAATTTAGAATACTCAATCGCATTCCAATTTTTAGAACACATAAGTTGCTCAACAGTATTAGACAATTCAGAAAGTGTCTTTCTGTATTCTTTAGGTGTTAAACCTAAATACTTTCTAATAACTAGCGCTTGGCGTTTTCTTTCTCTATTACCAACATTTGGGCGTGGCATCCACTTAGCACAAAGACCATTTTTATCTTCAAGTCCTTTCTTAATCAAACTAAGTGCTTCGTTTTCAAGCTTTGTACCTATAAGAACCAATAAATCATCCCATCTACCATACTCAGAAAATAATGATAAATTTTTAGACAAACTATTTGTTTGTGTGTTTGCAAGGTATTTTACAATATCTCTAAAGATTTGTCTTTCACCAGCACCACCTCTTACGTCACGTGCCCAAAATAACAACCTCATTGCAGTCAACGCATTTTCATTATACGCTTTTACAAACGTATTGATAAGTACTTGTTTTTCCTTACCTCTCATTGCACCGATTTGGAAAAATAAATTTACACAATCGTTCAATGAAGAACTATTTGTAGTCATTCCATTTTCAGTAAATGAATTTTCTGTTTGCATCGAGGCTAATAAGGTTGTCATAAATTTTAAATTAGATTGCAAATATACGAAGAAAAAAGATAGTTGCCAACTTTTTTTTTTATTTTTTTTCTATTTTTTTATAGAAAGATATTTTATATGCATTAAATCCATCGTTTTGACCTTTACAATTATATCTTTTCTACCATACCTACCATAAGGTTCATAAAGATTTTTTGTCTTGGATATTGTGATATCGCTAATTGTTTCTGGTGTATACCCGACTTTTTTCTCTAAAAATTTTCTTAATTTAAGTGTTCCAACCAAAACAAAGTAATCACTTGTTTCAAACGCAATTAAATCAGATTCTCCATATAACCAACCCTTATTGCCTCTAACATTTCTTATTTCAACCCAATGAATATTTTCATTTGGTTCACTGTCTAATCTGTTATCGCGTTTTAACGCTTTAACATCAATCTTTAACATCTTGCCACCAATTTCAACTTGGGTATCCCAATGTTCGTGGATATCTTGTTGCTTAGTAGCTTTTACAGTTTTTTTAAATAACCCTTTTAATTTTTTTTCGGCTTCTTTTCCGTCAATAATTTGTTTTTCTTTATCTATCATATTTTATTAATCCCACCATTTTAGAATATTATTTTCCATCATTTTAAATAATAGCGTTAGTGCTCTTTGTTGGTTTATGTGAGCAATGTTCATAGCGATGCCGTTCTTGTCATCCCTGCTAAAAATTGTTTTTTCAGCATTAATTACTTGTTTGTAGATTCTAGGGTATATCTTAAAGTATTCGTCAAAATTTTCACTTATATATTCAATTCTAAGTTGTTTATGGTCTGGTCTGTCCTCACAATCATCCCAATGAAATTCGCTTTGAAAGTAATCCATATATTCACCTTGATAGTATTCTGTTTGAATTTTATCAATTAATCTAACACAAGTCATCATTATTTCAGAATCTCTTTTTGCTGAAAGATGTCTATCATATCTACCAATATATTTTGATTGATTTTTAATTTTAACTTTCATTATCTCCCAAATATAATGGTCATCCCAATCTCTGTCTTTCCAAATAGTTGGAAACCATCGAATTAAATTCTTAACCCCTTGTATTATTTCTCTATGTAAATAAGGTGCGTCAAATCTTAGCCACCGTTTAATTCTGTAAAACATATTATTTTTTTATGAATTTAATTAATAGACCATCAATTTCAACCTCAAATTTATCGTTAGGTACAAATCCAGTGTTAACTGTATTCATTTTATAAAAAAGTTCTTTATTCATTCTCACATGAAGATGTTCAGGTAGTTCGTATGTCAACGATAGACCATCTTTTTTAATGCTTGCGTTATTTACAATTTCAGAAACAGTACTAATTAAATCTTCGTATGTCATATTAAAATTTAGTAAAAATTTTTTTAATAGCGTCACCAAGTTTTTTATACCATGGTTTTTTTATTAATATAAACTTATTTGGATTAGTTTTTATTTCTTGTCCTAATCCAGTTTTTATTTCTTTTATGAATTGAGCTTTCTTAAGCGCCGTCTTATACTTTTCCAAGTTATTCGCTTTTTCTGTTGCATCTAATTCATTAGATATTATGTCGTTGGTTACTTTCATATACACAATATTTTTACAAATATACTAATAAGTATTGATTTATGCAATAAAAAACCTATTTTTAAATAAAAATTATGAATACACTTATTTTTATTTTAATTTGTTACGGTGCCTGTAACAATATTATTTATGGTTCTATCTTTGAAGGTTTTAGAAATTCTTTGATGAGATTTGGTACTGGTGGATATAGCTTGTATAAATTATTTACATGTTTTATGTGTCTTGGTACTTGGATGGGTTTTGCCATTTCATCAATCTTAATTAGTACAAATGACGATGTTGTAATACATACAAACTATACGTTATTAACAATCTTTTTGCATGGATTACTTTCTGGTGGTGGTGTGTGGCTAATGCATACAATTCAGGAAATGTTTGAAAGAGCTTTTGAAAAAGAAAACCCAGAATAATCTGGGTTTTTTAAAAATCTTTTTTATCTATACATTTACCACAAGCTTCGTCTGGGCCGCATTCACATCCATCGATGTATTCTTGATTGCCAGATTCAAAAACTTTTTTAGGTGGTAGCTCTATTTTCTTTTTAAGTGTTTCTATCTGAGAGTTATTTCTTTTAAGCTCTTGAGTTTTTCTAAAATTCTCAGACCTAGCCTCTTCTTCTAAAATTTCACGTTCTTCGTCGGTTAAATTTTCTTCAATAGTTGGTGGTTCGTATGTTTCTTGTGGTTCAATAACTGGGTCGCTAACAGGTGACAAAATATGGGCTTCTTCTTTTTCAGGTTGTTCTAGTTCTAAGTCACTTAATTCTGGAATAAAATCTTCTTCACTAAAAACAAATTTTAAATTTTTCAATTTAACTAGTGTGTTTTTCTTAAATACTTCTTTTAATTCGTTTATTCTTTCTTTAAGTAATTCGTGTTTTTTCTCTCGTTCAATATTTGCCTTGATTGTTGTGCTAACGTATTCCAACAATTCATCTAACCCAATACCATCAGTTTCACTATATAACATATAGTAATTAACATCGTTATTACCTTTAACTTTAGTGATTATGTTTGTGTCTGGAACTGTCCACCCGTCTTTAAAAACTGCATCAACAACTGGCATACCGTCTAGGTATCTAATACCAATAACGTATGGTTGAAGAGAGTCTAGTGTCTTTTGTAAATTAGACATGTAAAACTTTTTTTTATAAATTTATTCCTTTAAATATTACCGTAAGTATATATGATACGGACACACCTAATAAAAATAATGCTTTATTATCCAATCTATATTTCGCTAGATTTTCTTCGTTAGATACAACCCATGTTTGTATGAAATAATATAGGTGTCTGACAGTATTTAAACATGACAGAAAAAATAAAACCATTAAAACTCTATTAAGTGCGTCCATTAACATATATTACGATTTTTTTTGAGATGAAATATCAACTCTGATTGCTTGTGCTAATGACTTAACATCTTGCAATGATTTTCTTACTCTAACACCAGCAGCTTTATTACTTTTCTCGTAGAATTTAGTAATATCATCTTTCATACTGGCAATTAATGTTTCGAGTTCTGTAAACTTATCCATTTTCATTTGTGTTTAAATTATTGTTATTTGGTGGTGTGACTAATGATTGAAATTTAGTTAGCATCATTTCGTTAATTACTAAATCGGAAAGGCATTGTTTTACTTTGTACAATTTAGTATTAACATCATCGTCAACGTTGTTAATCGCTTTTTCTAGCGAATCTTGTAGTTTTAAATTTTCCAGAGACATGTCTGAAATAATAATTGAGATTATTCTATTTGTTTCCATATTGCATATTTAATAAAACTTTTATAAAAATCAAGTAAAAAAATAAATTATTTAATTTTAATAGAATTTTCAAACATTTTATAAACTTCAATTAGCGTATCCATATCAGATTTGCTTTTATTGTTATTATATTCAAATATGTATACCCATAATTTGATTATATTGTCTAAAGCTGTTTGATTTTCATTCTTTTTTGTAATCGGATAATAAACTTCTAACATAAATTCTAAGAAGTAAGTTTTTAATTTTAAACTATTAAATATAAAACCTTCTTTATCAAAATTCTCAATGTTTTTAGTCCAGCACCAATTAAAATGATTTTTTTGGTCAATTTCATTTGTTATATCATCGCCCATATAAGTATCATAAATTAAAAAAATTAACGATTGTATGAATTCATTATATAATTCACATTTTTCATATTTTATATTATTGGCATTATACAGCACAATAATACTTTCTCTACTCATTGGTGTGTTTATATATTTCAAAAAATTTAATGCTTTTCTATTATCCATATTATTATTTTAACCAAAAAAATAAAAAAATAAATACTTTTTGATTATACAATAAATACTTTGTATAAATTAAAAACCCCACATTATGCGGGGTTTTTATTTTTTATCTTCCTTGTCCACGATATTTTTTTGGTCTAGATGAATGTTTGTTGTAAGACTTCTTAGCAACTCCTAATTTTTTCTTTCCAAATGTAATCTTTCTACTTGATGTGGTTGATGAGCCTTTTGCTTTTGCCATATTTAATTATTTTTTATTCATTTCTGATAAAATCTCATTTAGTGTTTCCATTATTTCGTCATCAGACATTTCTTTATCCGCTTTAATTGCATCTAATGCTGCACTAGGATTTTTAAGAGCTATTTCAATATATTCGTCTGGTACCATTGACACTAATTCTTTTTTACCACCCATTGATAATATGATACCGTATTCACCTTTTGAATTCTTCATCAATTTATATGGTGAGTCTTTAAGTTCTGGTACCCTTACATCATCTTCATCATCACCCGTCATATCTTTATTGATGATTGGTTCAGAAGCTGATTTTTCAATATCAGTTGTTGTAATTGACTTTTCCATATCCTCTAGGTCTGGTACATCTAAGCTAGCATCATATGCATCCTTTCTCTTCATGATTGGTGCATCTTCTTCTTCACCCCCGTTTTTAATTGAATCAAGCTTATCGCTTATATCATCAATATTCTCATCGTCAAATGCCTCACTTAACTTTTTTTTTAAAGAGCTTTGCATATTTTTTTTAGCTTCTGGAGCTTGTGATTTAATAGCATCTTCTAAGTTACCAGTTTTAGCTGTTGCTTGTGTTGCTTTACTGCTTGATACTGAACCTTGAACATGTTTTTTAGCTTCTGGTGATTGTGATGTAATTGCTTTGTCAAAATAACCAGTTTTAGCCGAACCTTGTGTTCCTTTATCTGTAGATGCGGAACCTTCAATATGTTTTTTAGCTTCTGGTGCTTGAGATGTAATTGCATCTTGCCAATCATCTTCTTCAGCATCACCGTCATTGTCTTCTACTTCATTCATTAATTTTTTGGTTTTATTCCAAATATCGTTGAATTTTGCATTTTCAGTTATTCTTTCTTTACCTTTTACGGTACCTAATGTGTCTTGTGATTTGTAACCCATAAGACGCTTCATTCTATCCATGTCTTCATTTACAAGACTTTTATCAGATGCCATTAGGATAACCGCACTACCTTCGTTAATTGACCCTTCCCAACGAATTCTGTAATGTTCGTTTCCGTCAGTCATTTCAAACACTTTTTTATCAACCTTATATGATTCAGGGATTAATTTAAGTGCATTTCCAAAACCATTAAATTCTTTGTTAAATTTAAGTCTTTTCATTGTTTCTTTTATTTGTTTTTTATTATTTTTTGTATTTTCTTCCATATCTTGATATGGGTTAGTTCCATATTGTACTTGTCTGTCCATATCTTCAGGATTGTCCAACCCTTTCATTGCTTCTTCACCTTTCCTTCTATTTAATTCTTTTTTTACATGAGCAATAATATCTTCATTACCTTCAAATCTTGAAAGATTAATAATCGCATCGGTTAAAGCATCATTTGAATATTCTGAAAAACTATCATTTTCTTTAATTACAGATTTACCATTTGTACCTTCAAAAGCATAAGACTTGTGTCCCTTATCTTTAACAACTTCCCAATCGTCACCAAACATTTTAGATGTAGGTGTTTGTTCAGTTCTTTTCTTCTCTGATGCTTTGATTTTCTTAACTAAGTTTTTACCAAATTCTGGGTCACCACCCCAACCTTTTTGCGTAACATTTGCCCATTCTGGGTTATTACCCATAGTTGAATCACCTTCAATGGCTTTCATAGCTCTTTCCTTGAATCTGCTACCTGGTTCTCTATCGTATTGAATCATTTCCTGACCATTCATAATCTCCATTTGGTCGTGGTAGTTTACCTCGTTGTCACCTTCATAATTGTATTCATTAGGTGCCATAGATTTTTGATTCGGGTCGTCTTTAGTTAAAGCTTTTTCGTAACCAACCATATCTTTAGCAATAGCTTCAACACCTTGTTTGTTCTGCTTTGCTTGTTCTTTGCCAATTTTTTTAGCAAGTTTAAGCGCAGGAGTACTAGCTGGTGTTGGACTAACCGCTTCTGATACAAAAGCTTTTAAATAGTTCTTAATTATATTTTTGTCCATATTCTTATTTTAATATAAATATCTTGTTTTATTATAAAGATTTACCTTTTCTAGATTCAATAATCTTTTTTACCTCCGCAACAGTCTTTCCAGTTTTTTTGGCAATTGTTTCGTATATATTTTTTGAAATTACAGAATCTTTTGTTTTATATGTTTTAACAACATTATTAGCAGCACCTTGGCTACATCCATCATTTTGGGCTTTTTTATTGTTATTAAGTCTTGTACAAGGGTCAAATTTTACCATTTCTCCGCCTGGGTACTGTGTTCTTTTGCTGGCCGCCCAATTATTTTCGTCTTTAGCCCAAATAGCAGGTCCAACATATTGACCGCTTGATGATGCTGATGTCATTTCATCTATAACTTCTTCTTCTATCTTATTGCCGTATGCCTCATCTTCGTTATTGATTATTTTGCTTATTTCCTTTGCAGGTGTGTATCCTCTAGTAATATTCTTATTAGCTGATGCGCCACCCATAGGGCCAACAAAAGCACCAGAACTAGATGAGGATGTCATTTCTTCAAGTCTATTTAATAGTTTAATGAATTCAACGTCTTTGCTATACAATGTGTTTAATTCGGCTTTTAATTCGTCATCTAATTTCACCAAATCATCTCCAGTTTCAAAAGATTGTAAACCGCCACCCATTCTAATTTGAGACTTATCTTTGTAATTATCATTAACAAAGTCAACGACATCTTCTAATTCTAATTCGTAATTAGCATTTGGTAAATCGTCTCTACCAAAATTTGAATAATCAAAGATATAGTTACCATCAGGTCCACTTAAGATTGCTAATTCTCTACCCATTCCAATTCCTTTGAACACTTTTGGTGCTTTTGATGTATATTGTTTTTCAGTATCATTATAATAATCCCTATCGTATGTATACTCATCTTCTTCGGTTTCTTCTAGACCTGGTTTAAAGCGATTTGGGTTAAATGGTTTAGGTTCAGCTTTAAAACCAGATTCTGGTTTAGCCTGCATTCTTTGTTTACGCTGGTAGGTCGTTTCTTCGTCAGAGTTATTATTCCACGGAGCTTCAGGGTCTTTTTCAACCATTTTGGTTATCTTCTCAATATCTTGCATTTTTTGAGCCATTGCTTCCTTTTGGTCTGAACTAAATCTAGTTTTGAAAAAGTTTTTAACTTTATACATTCCAGCACCAGCACCAGCTAAAACACCAACACTAGTTAAATAACTAATAATATCACCCCATGTAACACCATTTTGAACAAAAACCCTGTCTAAACCTTTTTGTGATGGGTTTAACCATATGTTTTGAATAAAATTATGTATTGCTTGGTGAAATTCTGGACTAAAAATATCCTCATTTATTTTGATTGGTGGTTCTAATTCAGGTGTTTTTTTCATTCGACTACCTGGGATGTTTGGGTTTGGTTTTTTAATGTCAAATGGTTCTTCAGAAAGATTTTCAACATCAGCATTTTTAAACGCTTTAGTAAATGATTTATCAACCCTGTTGACTCCGCCTTTTACTTGAACTTCGTTAACCAATCGGTTATATTGTTCTTGAGTTATTTTTATTTTTCTCATAATTAATTACTTTTATTAGATATATTGTTAGCCCAAAATGTTCGTTTAGTCCAAAGTGTTTTATATAGTTGGGTTATTACATTTTTAGTTATCTCTACAACTTTATCTTCTAGTTCTTTTTCGTTTTTAATTCTATCTTTTACGATTTTTTCTATTTTAGACTTAAATTCATTAGTGTCCATATAAGTTTTTATACTTTTATCGACATCGCTTTTCTTTAAATCCTCATTGATTCTCATATATTTTATGTTTGGTTTAATATATAATAAATATATTAGAAAACATAAAAAAAGACACCGAAGTGGTGTCTTTTAATGTATTTAATATTTTGACCTAATTATCGCATGATGGAAATAAGTAGATAAGCCAAGCCACCTATTAATGCTGTGTTTCCAACGGTCTTGAATATTGTTTTTCTCTTCTTTTTTTTTATGTCCTTATTTAGCTTTTCAACCAAGGTATTTAGATTTGTTATTTGTGCCTCTCTTAACTGTACTAACGTTTCGTAGTTAGTTTCCTTCTGTTTAGCTAACGATAATTGAGCGTCTTTTGATAGGATAATACTATCTTTAAGCATTAAATTATGCTCAAGTAACCCTTGGTTATCGTGACAAATATTTAATTCAGCCTGTATCGAGTCCTTTCTAAGAAGGTCCTTTACAATTTCTTTAGCAACATTTTTAGGTAATGGTACTATACTATCTGTTGTAATACTGTTCGTATTTTTTTGTGAAGAAGCTGTCAAGCTGACTAACATCATAAGTGCCAACACTGCTAATCTTGTCATTGTATATCTTTTTAAGTTTTCTGAGTTGTTTATTATTTTCTTGAATCAACTCATTATTTTTATTTACCATATCAAAAAACATTGCTTGGTTTTTTTCCATTTCATACATTCTTTGTACGATAAATTGATTATCCGTTTTAAGGCTATCTACTTTGGATTCAATCAATTTATTTTGTTTTAATGTTTCCTTAACCTCAGGTAAGGTACCCATACCTACAATATAAATATAGATTAAAAAAATTGGTATTAATATTACAATAATATCAATTACTAACCGTCTATTTATTTTGCAAAATAAATCTGTTGCCCATTTTGATGGACTGAAACTAGTTGTGTCTTTTACATTTTCTTCCATATAACTATTTTGGTTTATACTCAGTATTTAATTTTTCCGCCCATTCTCTGGACCAATTTTCATAATGACCATGTAATTTATTAATTGCGTTTAACACATCGTCATTAACAAATATTTGTTTAGGTTTTCCGTTTTCGTCTGTTATTGAGATGCTCAATTCGCCAGCCTTAGTTGACATGTAAAAGTTTATACCAAAATCTAGTCTACCTTCAAATTGTACGTCTCTATCTTTAGGATATATTTTAAACTTTGTTATTTGTACTCTTGGGTCAACAGTATCTGCTAATTTTTTAAACTCATCTTGATAAACAGAATCATTTTGTGACGGTGTAATAACGTCATTACCTTCTTCGGCCTCATTAATAAATGATTTGCTTCTCAAAACATCAATCATTTTTTTTGTTACATCATGTTCGTTTATAATATCTTTTTTCATTTGTTTTCTAATTTAAATTTAAAATCTTCAAAACCCCAAGCTGGACTTAAGTCAGTATAATCTTTATCTAGATTAGCCTTATATAAGACACCTTTAAAGTCATCAAAATTTTCAAGCTTTGTATTATGTGGAATTGCAAATTTTTCAATGTAGAATTCATCACATAATTTTTTCGCTAACCAGAGTGCTGAATCAAACTGTTTGCCAGTATATGGTGCCCAGTGTGTATAACCTCTCCACCTTTTTTCTACAACATTTTCTGGTTTATAATAAATATCACCAAACCAATTAATAAATTCGTTTTTTTCGTTATTTTTTGTTAGCCAACCCTCATTTTCAAGTAATATAATAATACTTCTTTTGTCTAAATCGTTGTTTTTTAATATGTTAGAAGAATAAATTGGGTCAAAGTGTTGATATATTTTACCATTTGTTGATATTGTATACGCCGCAGTTTTCAAATACTTTCCATTTAGTCTAGTTGTCCATTTTATAAAATGTTTCATCTTATTCGTTGACGTATGTCCAATAACTATTTGTTTTTTTATCGTCTCTTCCTTAATGAAGTTAAGGTCTGAAAGTTGGTATGTTTTATCGTCAATCAACATTTATCTTCTTTTTTTAAAAAAAACTCTACTATTATCGTTATCTTTAATTACCTTATTGCTACCAATTCTTTGTATTGTGTTTGTAACAGGTTGTGGTATATTAACAGAAAAACCTCTATTTGTCTTTTCTTTAATTTCCTTTATATCATTTAGCTCAATCCTACCATTTGGGATTACAGGTTCTTTTTTTGGTTCGGAATAAATAACAGGTTCGCTAATAATAGGTGTAACTATTTCTGGCTCAGGCTCTAATATTATTGGTTCAGAAATAATCACTTCTTGAGCTGACTCTGCTATCGGTCTATCTTTTTTTTTAAATAAATCTTTTAATTTACCAATATACTTTCTCGTCTTTGGTTCTTTCTCTGGCTTTGGTTCGCTACGTCCAGATTCTAATTCTATTACACGATTGGTTGCAATAACTAATGCAACGGCTAACGGGTCAAAAACAAATATCAACAACAATATAAACCAATTAACAACCTTATCCATTGGTTGACCTGTTAGTTGTGCTAAATACTTTAACGGACCAATTTCAGCTGATGCATGGTCGTTTATTTTAAGTTCAATAAGTTTATTTGCATAAAAACTAACTGAATCAGATAAAGATGCGTTTTTATTATTTAATACGTCTATCTCACCATTGAGTTTTTGTATCTCACCATTTGCAGAGTTTATATCGCCTCTAGCTTTGCTTTTAGCAGAATTTGTTGTTGCACCATCAAGTCTATTTTCTTGATTTGTTCTTAACTGTGTTAATTGCTGTACCCTAGTTGATTTTGTTGTTATAATATTATTATTATCAGTTATATTTTTTTCAAACAAACTTTTTTTACCATTTAAAACGCCAGATTGGCCTTCCGTAATTTCTAATTTATTTGCTGTTTTTTGGTATGCGTTTGATAAAAACCCGTATATACCTGCTGATGTTACACATATTAAAATAAAAACACCTATTGAAAGATACGCTCTTAAACCTATTGATATTTTATCCCAATATCTATGTAAAAAACTAACAGCAATTACTTTACTAAATTCTAGGCTAGATGCCATGATAATAACAGCTAAGCTTGCCCCAGCAAATAATTGACTCAGACCGAACACAGAATAATATGCAGCACAACCTGCGACTAATGCCGCTGATAATGCTACTAAAATGCTAAATTTAAATTTCATAATAATATTTTATAATTATAAATATAAATCACGAATCAATTCGTGTAATTCATCTGCGTTATGTCTAAGTTTTCTAATGGATTTTTCTTTTATTTGTCTAATCCTTTCTTTTGTTAACGAATATTTTTCACCAATAGCCTCTAGTGTCATAGATTCGCAATCCATATTGATACCATAATAACATTCAATTATGTGTCGTTCTCTATCGTCTAACACTGATAATATCTCTTCAATTTTTGACTTAAGTCTTTCATCGACGATTAATATAGTATCATCATCCTTTATATGTATAATATCTATCATTTCATCACCATCATCGTTAATTACATCATTTAAAGAGGTGCATCTTGGGTATAGTTGTAAGTCCACGGGTTCATTGTTTTCATCTAAGATTTCACCGTATATTGGCTCACGTTCATTTTGAAATTCAAACTTTTCTATTTCTTTTTTTAAGTTGGATAATTTGTTAATTACATTAGCTGGTAATCTAACCAATCTAGCATTTTCATTTAAACTTTGAATTATTGATTGTTTAATCCACCAAACAGCGTAAGATATAAATCTAAAACCACGTGTATGGTCAAATCGTGAAGCAGCTTTAACTAACCCATAATTGCCTTCACTTATTAAATCTGATAATGGTAATCCTTGATTTTGATACTCTTTGGCAATAGAAATTACAAATTTTAGATTGGAGTTTACTAATTTTTCTTTTGCTGTTTCGTCACCTTCTTGTATTTTAATTGCAAGGGTAACTTCTTCATCTGGAGTTAAAAGTGTTGTTTTTCTAACATCCTTAAAGTACTTTGATAAACTGTTTTCATTATCTGTACTTATAATTTTTTTACTCATTAAACATATTTTCAATATTTTGTTATTATTCACTAGGGAACATACAAATATACTAAAAAAACATTAAAGATACAATTTATGGTTAATTAAATTGATAACTTACTTAATATTTTTTTATCATAATCGGATAGGTTTTCTATTCCTTTGTCAATTAATTTATTCATTAAATTGTTTTTTTCTTTTGGAGACATACTTTCAATTTCTTCGATTGAAACTTGAAATTCGGTTCTTAATTTCCTAGTTTTTGAGTTGACAGTTGTTGACGTCATTTCTAGGTCTATTGTGGTCATTAACTCTTCAGTTTTTTGTTTTAGAACTTCATCACTAAATTCTTTTAAAAATCCAAAAAGCCCATCATTGATTTCTTTTTTACTAATAAAAGCACCAGAATTTTCTTCATTCAGGTCAAAAACTAGAAAATTCCTTCCATTTAGTTTAAAATAATCACTAATCTCCCTTGGGGTAGCAATTGACGAGAAAGTTGCTATTAGTATGCCTTTAGAATCTAAGATATTTGGCTTTGTTTCTGATATTTTAACAATTTCAGGTAAAACGTTTTTAGTATCACCCATAACTACAATGCAATAATTTCTAAATCTCATATTAAATTAATTTAAAGTTATTTTTGATACGTTATTATCTTTTTTAACTGTTAAGATATTGTCGCCCCAATCTTTGATAATGTCGTTGTGCGTTATTAAAAACACAATTTCATACATATTTTTTATTTTATCAAAAAGGGGTTTTAATTTTTCAATGTTTTCATTTGCTACTTTACCTAATACTTCATCAAATGTGATAAAGTTTGGCATTGGTAGTGTTGATATCTTACCTAACACACCTCTTAACGCTAAACTAGCTGCTGTCTTCTCAAAACCGCTACCTGATTTTAATAATTTAGACACACCATCCTTATTTAAAAGGAACTGTACGTCGTTTTTATCATCAATAAATATCTCAATCTCAAAATCACAAACATCTTCCAGTAGCCTTTGAACTTCGGCGTTAATAATTGGTAATACTGACCTTAATACTAATTTGCTAATACCCTTTTTACCAAAAAGTTCAATATAAACTTTATAGATTTTTTCTATCTCTTCTTCTTTTTTGATTTGTTCAATCAGTTTTGTTTTAGTATCAATAGCCGTTTCGTTGTTTATAACATCTTGCTTTACTCTTTCTATTTTACCCATCAACTCGTCTTTTCTATAACCAGCAACAGATATTTTAGTTTTAACCAAAGAAACATTTGAATCTATATCTCTATTTAATTCAATTGCCTCTAGATTCAATGTATATTTCTTTAGGTCGTTTTTCTTTGAAACTATTTTATTTCTAAGTGACCCAATTTCAACCTCTAATCTATCTCTATTAAGTTCTAACTTATTTTTTTCGTCAATCAACACTTTGATATCGTTAAGTGATACTAAGTCTGATTTAGTTTTAGTCATAACTTCTTCTAATTCGGTTATTTCACCCCTTAATTTATCAATTGATTTACGATGGGTTTCTATATGTTCAGTATTATCAACATCATCTAAAACCCTATTGCAAGCCTTACAGATACCACCATCAATTAGGTCTTGAATTGTCTGTTCCAATTTATTAATTTCAGATTCTTTTAACTGAAGAGTTGCGGATGTTTTATTATACTTATTTGTTAATCTAAAATGTTCGTCTTCGTCAAAATTTAATTGTCCAATGTCGTCTATTTTTTTCTGTAACTCTTCAACTTTACCCTTATATGTTACACCTGTTTCTGTTATTGTTGCAATTTCTTTTTCTAAATTTGAAGGGTTCAGGGATGTGATGTTAACATCAACACTTATCTTACTATTTAGCAATCTATCGTTTTCTTCACCTAAAGATTTAATTTCATCTTTTGTCTTCTCTAAATCTTTTTCTAAATTATCCTTAGCTTCATTACCTAATTTTATTTTTTCTGTATGGTCTATAATATCATCAGATAATGTTATTATGTTATACTCATTTGATTTTTTCTTTCTATCAAATTCATTATACATTTTTCTAACAATAGCCTCTTTCATCTCAATTACTTCTAAACCAATAAGTCTAGTTAAAATTTTACCACTTTCGGTTGTTGTTAATCCAATAAGGTCATCTAGATTTTTTTCAGTTGCCAATACAAGCATTTCAAAATCTTTCTCACTTCCGATAGTAGCTTTTAATTTAGCCGTTGTTTTGCCAGCATCTTCTTCGTTAAGCATTTCTTCTTCACCATCAGGCAATAACTTATAGTAGTTAACCTTATTGGTTACTGTCCAACCTCCACCTTTTTTTGCTGAACGTCTCATTTTTCTTTCAATGATAAGTTCTTCACCAGCAATTTCTATCATACCTCTGACAACTAGGTCATTTTTATCACTATACTGATTAAAAATTTCTTCGTTCTTATCAGTTTTAGTTGTATTACCGTGTAGTAAAAACTTTAATGAATCTATTGTTAGTGTTGTTTTTCCGCCTTGGTTTGCTGGTAATGAGTTAACAACATTAAGACCTCTTAATTTGCTGAAAGGTAAATAGTTTTCTTCACCAAATGAAAGAAAATTATTAATCATCAACCATTTAATAGACCAACTATTATGTTGTATGCTGTCATTCTCTAAGTTTAATTCTCCGTTAACCTTATCATCAAGTTTAAGTATTCTATCGAATTCAACTTTCTTATCTTCCCTCTTAACCCATTCTCTCATCAATTCACGTTGATAATTAATGTCCATGATGTTCTCAATCGTTGCGCCGTTAACTTCAATCGCATCGCCTGTTTCTGTAAATCTTACAGGTCTGTATATTACATCAATATTACTTTTGTTAACACCATATTTTTTAGCAAAATGATTGCAAATTCTATTTTTGGCTTCTTTGCTATAATTTTCTGGTCTGTCGTCCCAGTAAACTTTTATTTTAGAATACGGTGATATTCTTAGTGTCTCAGTGTTCGCCATATATATCTCTTTTCGGTTTGTTTTTTTCTGTTTCTAATTCTTTAGTTAAAGAATTTATTTTTTCATTAGCTTGATTAAGCTTTGTGGTTAGGTCTTCAGACTCTAAAATCTTTAATCTTAATTCTTCTACCATCTCATTATTCTCAATTAATTTAGGCACTTCAACTATCTTCTCTATAATCTTTTCAACAGGCACTTCAATTGTTTTTTCAACTATCTTTTCAATAATCTTTTCTCTTGGTTGTGGCGTAGCGCCAAACTTTTCAACAGTAAAACCTTGCTTGATTAACTTTACAATAAAGTCATCAATGCCAGTGATATTGTTTACCCTGCAATAGTCCCAAATTTCGTTATTCAGCTCCTTCGGTATCTCCATCTGATATATCTTTTGGGAAAACATTATTTACATCTTCTTGTGTTTGATGAAACATACAAATTTCTTTGCTACTTTCATCAACATAAAGTGCTATGATAGGATTATCAACACGATAAACCATACTATCATCATCATTTGGGTCTAGGTAACCAACTTCTCCGTTAACTACTGAAAACCCATCCATTTCAGTTGGAACTTTATCTAAAAATTCTCTTAATTCTTTTAATGTCATAAATTTGTTATTACTTCTTTATTATTTTCTAAATCATCCAATGATTTAATTTTAAAATTGTAAAATAGGTATTTGTTATCAACATCATGTTCAGTAAATGTTTTTGTTTCAACGTCCCACAGTAGATATCCATGTTTGGACACATTCTCGCCAAAATTTTGTTGTATCAATGATGATGGGTACGCAATTGGAATCCCCTTGTGGTTAAAGGATTGTCTTTTATGAATGTCACCAAGCATAACCATATCACAACCTTCAAATATATCTAAACCAGCACCATGGTCAATCTCGTAACCAATATCAGTCTTAGCATTTAATACAGGTGCGTGATATAACCCAACATATGTTTTATCATTACCAAACTCTTTTCTTGCGGAATCAATATCTGGTTTTTCGTTTTCGTCAAAAATAGAATAAACGCACCAAACAATATTACCATCTAAGTAACAATTAGTTTCTTTAAAATAATTCACATTGGCTTCAGGTAAAAATTGAACCATTGGTGTGATACTATCAACCCTATCCTTATTGTTCTCTAGTAGGTCATGGTTACCAGCGATAATAATAACAGGTGCAATCGTTTCAAGATTTTTAATTAACCAAGTACCAAGAATTAATTGTTCGTTTGATATAATTATTTTTTGGTGTACTAAATCACCAGCGATTACAACTCTTATTTCTTCCTTATCGTAACCCTTAAGCTGTTCGCTTAAGTCGCTAATCAAAGTCTTAAAAACTTCCTTATATTCTTCGTGAAGTCTATACGTCCTAATATGTATATCTGCTAAATGAACTATTTTTTTAACCATAATTATTTATATTGTGTATTGTATTTATGAAGCTCAAGTAATTTTCTAGCCTCGTGTTTTAAATACATGATTTGTATCTTTTGGAAAGTTTCGATTGTTTTATCCCAATAACCAACCCATATTTGACGACACTTTTTACCAGTTTCCATTTCATACATGTAAGCATAAACACTTAACTGTATTGTATAGATTGACCACTGGCAATTCTGTAAATGGTCGAATGGTTTGTGTAGTGTCTCATGGCCATAAGGATTAAAAAAGTTAAATACACGATTGGTTTTCCAGTCCCCAACATCAAAAAATGTTTGGTCAATATCTACTATTAAATCTGACATACCAGCAAGTTGAAATTCTTCAGAGAACATAATACGTTCAGGTTGCATTTCAATACCCTCATCAATGTTTAGGTTATTATACCCTTCAATAACTTTTTTAGCCAATTCATCTTCTGGAAACCACCACTTATTTGCTTTTAAATATCTTTCAACAATATCATGAACGTTTGTACCATATGTATTTGCCTCATCATTAAGCATTTGCCAATAGTCTAGTATTTGTGTTTGTGTCATCCCAATATACCTTTCTTGTTTAACATTATCTGCTTGATTTACAATAGCTAATGAAACAGCCTGAGCATCAAAATGTGGTTCGATACTAGCAATTGCTTTTGTTACTGAATTATATTTAACCCCAGTATCTCTATGTATATATACGTGAGCAATTGGTTCTAAGTATACTGGTCCTACATGTTCTTTTACCATAAAAATATTTATTTAGCAAATATACTAATTTTTTAAGAGATTTGCAATTAAAATGTTGATTCTAAACGCTCTATCGTTGTTGTTCTTTTTAAGAGTGCAATTATACCTTTCCTACCCCTAACTTCATGTATTTTAGACGGGTCATAATCAAGTGGTGGATGACAAATTCTTATGTTGCCTTTTATCCTACCAAAATTTAATGTATGGTATAGATTTTTAGCATCTTCTAAGGCATCACCATCCAATAAAACAACAATCTTTGAGTTAGCATTATCATGTATTAATTCAAGTAAAATATCTGAAATAAACTTACCTAAAAGCGGTATTGAATTTGGTACAACAAGGTGGTCTGTTACACCTTCCACAAGATATATTGTTGAGTCCCAATTTATCTTATTCTCGTTGAAAATAATTGTTTGCTTTTCAACGTCAGGATTTAAATACTTTAGTTTTGTGTTTTGTTTATCAAACCATCTAGCGATAAAATAGTTTAATCTACCATTAGCATCATACGATGGTACAATTATCCGATTAAAAAACCTTCCTTTGGTTGTGTAACCAATATTAAATTTTTTAATAATGTCATCAGTTATTCCTCGATTGTTTAAGTATGACATTGCTAGATTATACTTAAAATCTTTACCGTTACATTTTGATAATTGTTTGAAACCTTCTGGTAGCTCTACCGCAACTATTTTTTTATGTTCGCTATATTCTGAAGCGTCAGGTTTAAATAATATATAATCTTTTAATATCTTTGGCGTTCCATACCTTTTAATTAAGCGAGATATTGAACCATACATATCATTTGTTTCCTTACAAACCCAGCATTTAAAAACATCTTTGTTGTAATTAATCTCCAAGTTGCCTTTGCCGTCACCTTCTGGCATATCTTTATCTTCCGAACACGCTGGACAATCAAAACTTATTTGCCCAGTGTCTTCGTTGTGTTTTCGGTATTCACCTAAAAATGTTTCTAATATGCTTTCTATATATGCCACGGAGCAAATATACGAATGATTTTTATAAAAAACAAAAAACCCACCATTTAGGTGGGTATTTTAAAATATATTATATTGAGTTTAAGTCCAAAGTCCATTTTTTCGCATATAACCTAGAACAGCTGTGTAAGCATCAGTCATATCAAAATTTTCTTTTTTTAATTTATTTTTCTTATCGTAAAACCAAGTTATTTGCGGTTCCATATCACAAACTAATTCCCAGATAACCATTTTTTTATCTACGTCATGGTCATGAGCACCAAAAAGAGTTGGTGTTGCTTTGCTTATTTCTTTATCTGTTTTTGATGTTCCATCTTTCTTTGTTGTTCTGGTACCCATTAATTCTGGAAACGCATATTTTCTCGCATCATATGATGAAATAAATTCTGGAACAACTCCAATTGTTTCATATACTGACCTAGCAACCATACCATTAAATCTTAATAGTGTTGCAATCGTGTATACGTTGTTAGATTGTAATAGGGGTTCTTCAATGATTACTCTATTGATGCCAACATCGGCATAATCGTTTAAGAATTCTTTTTCAAAAATACGAGCTTTTTCAAAAAGTTCTTCCATTTTGCCTTGTGGTTCAGGTTTAACTTTTGGCGTAACATGATGTAATAATTTTAAATCACCAGCACCATTATTATCTTCAAATAAGGATATACCAATTGTCTTTGTTGAGACGTCTAAGCCAAGAATTAGCTTACTTTCTTCCATTTTATCCATAATTTTTTATTTAAGAATAAAATAGAAAATAAAAAAATAAATAGTATTATATACTAATTTTAACACCTAACGCTAAAAATTCATTGACATTCTTTAATAAATGTCTATCTAACTTAGCAATAGCTATTAACTCATTATCAGTATCATACAACCCAACTTCACTAATTCTAGGTGTGTCTGTTACTTTAAATGTTTTGTTTGTTGATGTTCCAAACTCACCTCTATTTGCAATACAAGTTACGTTTTGAATTATTTGACTAGATACACTGTCTAATGTGACAGTACTTGCAGAAGTGCCGTTAAAATTAAACCAATAAACAATGTCTGGATGTGTAATCACAGCAAAGCCTCTATCTAAATAAGCAATACCAACTAATTTATCAGCATATTGACTTAAGTTTGTATTTGTACTAAAGTTAAAAAGTTGTTTATTATTTAAACTATATGGTTTTGCTGTTCCAAAGCCAGTTGCCCAACTTAATGTTGCGTCACCGCCATTTGGTTTTTGAATATCGTCTGATACTAAAAATGCAATATTTTCTCCGAATAGTTTAGCATTTGTTGAATTGTCATAATAACTAGCATCTTGATTTGCCAATGATACACCAGTATTTTCATATGTTGTATACATTGTATATGTTAATGCTACTGATGTTGTAACAACAACTTTTAATGATTTACCATCAATTAATTCACCATATTGTGAATTACCAATAGCTACTACAGCAATTTGGCTTTGTGCTAATCCACTATATGCGGTATCGGAATAACCACCTTGTGCAGATGTTAACCCTGTAAATTTATAGTCATCACTTGTACTTAATGGTAAATTAAAACTACTATATAAATTAACCAGAGAATCGGTATTAATATTATTTCTGTTAACAAGATTTGATTGTATATTTGTGGCGCCAGTAATTATTGTTTGACCAATAGCAATGTATTCGGTTGTTAATTGACTTGATTCGGGTTCAACAAGTTTTGTTAATGAACCTTGGTTATTAACAAGTAATACCGATTCTATTTTAACATTTGGCCCAACACTATTCGTTACTGAATTGTATGGTCCAATAGAACCACCATCACCAGGCACTTGCCCTGTCGTTAGTGGTAACGATGTATTATAATTTGAATCTGAATCACCTAATGAAAACGAAGTGATTAGATTGTTATTCGTTAATATAAGTTTTCTTCTACCCAAAGGTGTTAATTTTGCGGTAAGAGTTGTTGTCGTTGCTGTATTTATATATCCCATGTTAAATTAATTAAAAGTCCATTGATAACTCAAACATTATTGTATTCCCAGCGATTAATTGTACTGGTTCGCTTAATTTACCAATTACAACTAAGTTCCTATTAGTATCATAAATACCTACTTCACTAACCCTAATATTTGGTGGGTTAGTTGATGGTTGTGTGCTTCTAGTTGGGTTAGTTGTAAGGCTATATTGTGATGAATTTACTCTAATATCAAAAATTGTTTTAAATATTGTAGCACCAATATATGTTTCTAAATTACCATAGAAAAATCTTTCATCACCAAACTGTAATATATTAGTATTTGAATTTGGTGCCATTGATAATGGTATTGTAAGGTCGTATGTTGTTGCGCCAGAATTAAGTGCTGCGTTTATTGTAAACCCTACTAGTGTTGGTGTTTGTGATTCTAATAAATAAGGGTTTATCGTGCCTCCAACAGTTTGTGTAATTGCTGTTGTTGTAAAATCATATGCTTTCCAAGCCGCTGGGTCTGGTCTATCATTTTGACCATCAACGATTTGATATAATAACTTGAAATTAGTAGCATAAAACCCATACCCAAGATAAACTAAACTTTCTCTTTGTTGCATGTATGGTAATAAATCAACATCTTCAATTTTAAATGAAACATCTTTAGATGTTGAACTACTATTAGTTACTTTTATATAATACTGACAAGGTAATGTTGATGTTAGCCCAGTGCCGTTTGTGTTATCAAGAGCGTATGTCAAATACATTGTTTTGTTTATATCTAGTAAACCACTTGTTGTACCGCCTGTTGGACTAGCCAATTGAGCTGACAATGAAGGTAGTGTCCAGTTTCTATTTGATTTATAAGACATTGCAGCTACGATTTCCTCATCATCAATTACAACCATTTTAAGTTGTGGGAATACTTTACCTACAACCATTGGTGTTCCGTCTACCAAAGTAGGGTCTTCAACTAAATCAATATATTCTACTTGGCTGTTACCTATTAAATAGGTGTTACCACTAGCAATAAATTTCATACCCATTGTTATTCCTTGGCTGGTACCATAATTTCTTCTATGGTACATTATGTCTGGTATTGTTATAGTTATATTCTTACTATTAACAGTATCAATAAAGAAAAATTCACCGTATAAGTTAGAGATAGTATTGTTTGTATAATGTAAAATAGATATACATTTTTTAACATCATCAGGATAGCTAAACCCTGGTCCGTTACATTCTGTTGGTAATTGAGTTGCTGAAGAAGAACACAAATATTCTAGATAAGGGTTTTTAGTACCTAGATAATCGTATGAACCAAATTTTGTATAATCTTCGTAAAGTTTTGATGTTGTTAACCCTGTTAATCCTGCTAAGTTTTCACACCAAACATTATTCATATTCCAAACCTTAACATCGTCACATGTAATATTTGTTGCTGAGTCAAAAGAAAGCGTACCGCTATCCCAATAAGCTGTTGATGTTTCATAACCAAATGAATCTGCAACTTCTCCGCTTCTATATACATAAACATGTGATGTGCTAGCAGATTGTGTACTTAAGTTTGGTAGCGTTCTGTCAACGGTTATTGCCGTTCCGCTTACAGTTGTGGCTGTTGATTGAATTTTATACCATAAATTTGGTAATGGGATTGTATTTTCAGTTGGGTTACTTGCTGTTGCAACGTCGTTTGTTACCTTTATTCTAATAAAATCATTAACATCAAGCGTTGTTGCTGAAGAAACATAAATCACTGTACCACCAGTTATTGTATTATTACTAACAGTTGAATACCCTTTTAGATATGTACTACCTGTTAAAGTAGCATATGTCATTGACGACCCACTAAAAAATCCTCTTTCTGTTGCTTCGTTGTTTACAACAGCTTTTACAACATTAATATTTGAAGAGTTCATCGTATTAAGATTTTCCCCAACATTAGCTGTAATAAATGATTTTAAATCAGGTTGTCTGTCAAACGGTCTCATTATTTTGCTTGAGCCAGACAATGAAGGGTCTGTTTGATTTGCGTCCACAATGGCTTCTCTACCATAGTTTATTTCAGAATCCCCAATTGCCCAATAAGAAAAATTTAACTGACCCTTAGCCAAATTTTCTCTACCAATTTCTGTTAATTTAATACTAACAAAAGGACTTGTACTTTTAATTATGTAACTCATATCTTATAAATATCTTTATTTTTCTTTTATTTTACTTATAAATACCAAATTGTCAACATTTAGTACGAATTTATTGCATTACTTTGGATTTGAACCTTTACAGTTTCGCTATATCCCGTACTACTTATGATATCACCGCAAATCGACTCATAATTTTTAACATTTTTAACCCTGTAATACCAATTTGTACCAACACTTCCTGTTAGGCTAAGAATAGATGTGTAATCTGTTACAGATGGTACATATGGTACCGTACTATTTACGGTATATGTTGAAAATGAGCTTAAATTGCTATATTCTAACGAAAACACACCATTACTTTTTTCTGGTGGCGTTGTTATATACCAATTAATATAATTATTATTATTTGTTATTCCGTTTACTACGTTGGTTACAGGGTAATAAATTATATTAATTATATCACCAACCATTATTATACCTTCAAGTATTATTCTTTTCTTATTTGAGGTTGATTGGTAATAATCAATATCGTATGCTAAAGTGATACCATTTAATATCATTATCAACCTAGAACCAATTAATATTTGGTTGTCAGTATATACCTCATATTTTCCAGTTGTTGTGTTATAATATACTTTGTTTGACCCTTCATTATTTGTTGTACCACTAGTTATTGGGTCATTTATTTGTATATTGTTTGACACTATTGTTTGGGTTGATGTTCTAGTATAAACAATTGTTATGATATCACCTTCTTTAACAGCACCTAAAATTGTTAATATGTAACCACTTAGAGTATAATCAATATCTTTAGCTAATGTTAAACCATTTAATGTTATAAATGCATCGCCTAAATATTCGCTAACTAAACTAAAAGTAGCGCCAGTTCTTTCATAGGTTGGACTAGCCTGCTCATTATTATCAATGTCAACATATTCTGAATATAAGATAGTGTCATCAACGATAATAACTTGTTGATACAGGGGTAAAGCGTCATAAAAATTTAAATCATTTGTTTGGCTTTGTTGGAATATTGGTGATTCTGCTTTAGTAGTTCCAACAAAATAAAAATCAGTCTCTGGTTCGTAAAGTTGGTATGTTCCAGTCTTATTGTATAATACGGTATCTATTTTTTTACCTAATCTATTTAAAAAATTAGTACAAGCGTTTGCTTCGTAATATCCTTTAATTAAATAATCACCATCTAAAGAAAGGCCTGATATTGGTAATGATTGTTGTAATACATTTGTTGCACTAAAGGTAGTATATTGAACAGTACTGCTTTTATAAACTGGTGGTACGGTAAATATACCTAAGTCACTATTATACTTATACACCTCATATTTAAATGATGCACTTGTCGCTGTAAATACATCAGTATTACCAGTAAAATTAAAACTTAGAGGTATTGTTGTTGCTGTAGCTGTATCTAATATATAAACACCATTACTAGTGTTAGTTAAGTTAGGGAATGTGTCTGAACATATTGTTGTGCAGTCGGAACTGCATATTCCAGTACACGGACTACTGGTTATTCCAGTTGTTTGAATTTTACTACATGTTGGAGTCGCATTACAAAAATTTGGGGTATACCCAGATGAACATGAGTATCCTACAGTTGTACCAATTTGCCAATTTTGTCCAACATATTCTTTAGTTGTAAATATTACATTAGCTTGTGTGCTAGCCGTACTTGTTGCACCTGTTAATGTTGCATAATCAATTGGTTTATATATTTCAGCACCAAATGATGTAACTGTTGCTGGAACATTTAAACCATCCATTTCAATAATGTTAATCCCAGAATTAAAATAAAACGGAAAAATACTCCATATTCTAAAATTTTCAGTAGCGCCGCCACCACTAAAAAAAATAATTAATTCTGAATTTATTTTTACTCTACAATAGTTGTCAGCCCCAATACCAACATAATACGTACCAGCTTCTGTAATATCAATACATTTTGAAAAACCAACATATTCTGTTGAGGATGCGCTTAGGCCAATTTTATTTAATCTGCCATCAGACGTATTTGATAATGGATTACCCCAAAATGTTGCAGTATTATTTATATTTATGGCGTTTATTGTACCACCGCTTTGGTTATTTAAAAATAACGACCCACCACTATAATATACTGGTAATGCACCATTACCTTGTATGCTAGGATAAAAATATGTACCATATAATCCATATGCTGTAGCTGTATTTCCACTAATTATTGCTGCACCAATACCGTTATTTGTTGCGGCTGATATTGTTATTTTTTGACACGCATCATTTGCTGGTGTTGCTGAAAAACCTGTTGGACAGGAAAAGGTTGCTGGTTTTAGTCCCCAAGTTAGACATAAATCATATTCTAGTTCTTTTGCCCCACCATATGGTTTTTGCACCGTTAATACATTATCAATAAAATCATAATTATAACCTAAACTATATAGACCTGTTGTAAGCGTATTAAAAAATGTTTGGTCTGATGGGGTATCACCTGTTAATGCAGTGGCCGTATAATAACTAGCACTATAACTTAATATATTATCTTCATATATCTTAGTAGTCCAAGTTACAGAACTAAAGCAGCTGCCAGTCATGGATTGTGATGTGAAGCAATTATATGTTGCAGCTGAAAGTATATCTTCAGATGAAAATCCTGATAGATTACATACGATTGGACCACACTGTACTTTTGTTGCCGCACTAACATCAAATGATGGCGACTTAAAAATACAAAAATCTGAACTCATATTAACATTTAATATGTCTTTATTTCTAACCGCTCGGTTTTCATTTTGTATGTATATTCTTTCTTGATATCTCATTAGTATGATATATTTAAAGTAACCGTTGGTAAATTATACTGATTTTTTAAACCAAATAAAGGTGGTTTAGCCAATTGTTCAACAGAATAAAAATCTCTAAAATCTTGTAAATACGCTTTATATCCACTTAAATTTATATAATCTTCGAATTGAATTTGACCAACTATTGAATTAAATAAGTATACTGTACCAATATAATTTGGTAATACTTCGGCTGTTATTTTTGTTACTAATCTAGGCATACAATATAAATACTTTAAGTTAGTGTTATTGTTACACCAAGTCCACCAGAACCTGTGCTTCCAGATAATTTTAATCTAGCAGCAAGAGATGCTGTACTTGCGGTACCTTTAAATGAAATTAATGAACCAGCACTAAATCTATTTATTAATGTTGTGTTATTCCAAGTATAACCAGTTACGTCATTAAGCAATAAGTCAGTATCTACGGTTGTAAACCCTGTTGTTGTGCCACTAATTCTTATTTTGTAAAGACCATTAACCCATGTTCCCCCAGTGTATTTTGATATTGTACTAAGTCCACCAATATCTACATATTTAGCATGTGACACACCTGCTAGGTCACCACTAATTTTATTGTTACCACCAATTATCATAACCTCAACATTTGATGGTATATCATAAGTTGAACCCGATATAGTGTTAACGCCACCTAAAATAAAGTTACTAAAGTTGTTTGAAATGCCAATGGTATTACCTGATACGGTATTTTGACCTCTTATATTAAAATAACCTAAACTAGTGCTGCTACCTGTTATCATATTTGCAATATTACCATATAGCGTATTTGCACCAGCCATACTTAACGTTGTAATTGCTTTAGGTAAATATTTGATGTCACCAGTTATTCTATTACCATAACCTAAATTACCAGCTAAATCAGTATTTTCAAACTGAAGTGTTCTTAAGTTTGTAAATCCACTAATTGTCTGTACATCACCGCTGATTTTATCCCAACAAACAAAAGAAAATCCTGTTGCACCACTCGCAAAATCGGCAATATAACCAATTGGTGTTGCATAGCCTCTTAACGCAGTGTATGTTAGGGTTCTTGGGAAACCTGTAGTGTTACCTGAAATTGTGTTGTATCCAGACAATTCCATATATGTCAATCCAGTTGGTAAACCAAGTGTGTTACCTGAAATTGTATTAAGACCAGTAATAATCATAGTGGTAAGTGTTCTTGGTAAGCCGTATGTACTACCTGAAATTTCGTTTGTTTCAGATGATGTTAAATTCATGTATGTCAATCCAGATGGTAATCCACTAGTATTTCCTGTTATTTTACCAATATAACTACCTATAATATTTAAATTTCTAGGTAATTCTGTTGTACCAGCACTTAATGATGTTTTAATGTTGTTTATATATGTTAAACCAGTTAAACGAGATATTTGTGGGCCTGTAAATACCATTTGAGCACCAGTGGAACCGCTTGGGCCACCGAAATCTGTGTAAATTCTTTTGATGCCACCTAGGTTAAAACTTCTAAGTGTTATATCACCATTGTATGGTCTGTACGCTGGTTCATATATATGGCCTTCTGCTGATGTCATAAGGTTGTTTCCAGCTGTAAATGCGGAGACAACACCATCACCCCAATCAATATCGTAAGCCGTTGTTGCACTAATAATGTAAATTGATGCACCTGTTAAATTAATTGCTCTAAGTGTAGATGTTTCATATAGTGTTGTTGTTGCACTAGCTGTACAATCATCATATGCTAAATCTTTAACTGTTACATTGTATGTACCAGCGGTTAAGTTAC
>Ga0114966_10000247_pt1 | contig 51765 bp, 48 predicted proteins | sample M_130207_XF_Meta_FD_87029 | JGI IMG/M metagenome (GOLD analysis project Ga0114966, IMG submission 87029) | Freshwater microbial communities from Lake Montjoie, Canada to study carbon cycling - M_130207_XF_MetaG | ecosystem: Environmental > Aquatic > Freshwater > Lake | place: Lake Montjoie... | reverse complement strand
TCGGCTACCACTCGCCGCTCGCCGGCTTCGCGCACTGGCTGCTCTACCTCTTCCGCGAGCCGTTTTACGAATACGACAAGGAGAAGGAAAAACTCCGCAGCGGGACAAAACTATGAGTCTTTGCCACGAGAAAACTCTGACTCTCCATTTCGTTAATTTGGCGAAATTTGGTAATTCCGTTCTGCCTTTTCAGGACGGAATTAACGGAATTCTGCCAAATTAAAGGAAAGAACTTTTCGCCCAACGATTCTCCTCGATGTCCTTTCTCGCTCGCACCGTCCGCCGCCTCGTGATCGCCCTCGCGCGGAGCGTGGGGTCAAAGGTCGTGAACGCGGAAACGGGCGAGGTCATTGGCCGCGCGTTCGTCATTCCGTGGCGGGGCCGGATCGCCGTCATCGGTCTCGACGCCGAGGTGAAGCCGGTCTTCCTGCCGCAAACGCGGATGACTTACTGGAAACAGGACATCGGCTTCGTGCTCCACTCGCCGCCCAATTTTCCGCATGAAGCCCGTCCTCAACGTCATCCTCACCCACCAGCCCGCTAGCGCCGTCGCGGCGATGGTGGCGTGGTGGAAAAAGTGCGTCCCGCCCGAGAGCATCCTGCTCGCCTGCGGCGGCACGCGCGCGGATTTCGAGGCCATCCCGCACGCGGCGAAAGTCTTCATCGACGATCCCCGCCTCCGCACGCGCGATCACCAGCGCGAACAGCAAAGCTACGGCAGCGTCTTTCGCGAAGTCGCCGCCTGGCGCGGGACGCCGGACTACGCGCACATCCACTTCGCGGAGTACGACCACCTGCCGCTCGTCGAGGACCTGAACCAGCGGCAACTTGCCCTGCTCGCCGAGGAACACGCCGACGTCCTCGGCTTCCACCTGCGCCGCGTCGATGCCACGAACTGCGTCCATTACCTCGCCCATGCCGCGGAGCCGGCGTTCGAGGATTTTTGGCGAAAAGTCACCTGCCGCGCCGATCCCCGCGTCGTCCTGAGCATGATCGCGACCGGCTCCTTCTGGACCCGCGCCGCCTTCGAAGCCGTCGCCGCCACGCCCGAACCGCATCCGATGTACGTCGAAATCTTCCCCCCTACCCTCGCCCACCACCTCGGCTACCGGCTGCGCGATTACGGCCCGCAGACCCGCTTCGTCCGCCACCTTGGTGACCGCGTCTCCGAGATCGAGCCCGCCCGCCAAAGCGGCGCGTGGACGCTGCATCCGGTGAAGAGTCGATGGGGGTGAGCGTCCGTCTCTCCTTCTTCCAAACCACCACCGAAATGGTGCGCGATACAGGGTTCGAACCTGTGACCCCCTCCGTGCTTGCCCATGCCCTCAGTGTAGATGCTACCACTTCTTGCTACCACTTTTTTTTCCGACATGGGGGCACAAGAGGAGAACATGCAATCGGAGGCATTTACGAATTGCTCGCAAACCCTGATGAAATCAGAGCCTCCAGCCCCTTTTTACACTGTAGGCTGGGAGTGCGCGATACAGGGTTCGAACCTGTGACCCCCTCCGTGTCAGGGAGGTGCTCTACCACTGAGCTAACCGCGCTTTTCTCGAAACGAGGGCGGAAAAGTAGGCAGTCCGACGGGCGATGGCAAGGGGTGTTTCCACCGTGTCATATCGGGCGTTCGCAGTTGCGCCGCGCCTCGGTTCGCCGCTACCAATCCGCCCGCCTATGAAAGCCCTCGTCAAAGCGAAATCCGAACGCGGCCTCTGGCTGAAGGATGTGCCCGATCCGAAATGCGGCCTCAATGACGTGCTCATCGAGGTTCTGCGGACTGGCATTTGCGGCACGGATCAGCACATCTACAATTGGGACGCCTGGGCGCAGAAAACCATCCCGGTGCCGATGGTCGTCGGCCATGAGTTCGTCGGCAGGGTCATCGCCACGGGCGAAAACGTGAACGATTTCTTCGCCGGCGAGATCGTCAGCGGTGAGGGGCACGTGGTCTGCGGGCGCTGCCGCAACTGCCTCGCGGGACGCCGCCACCTCTGCGCGCACACCAGCGGCATCGGCGTGAACCGGCCCGGCGCTTTCGCCGAATACCTCGCGCTCCCGATGACCAACGTCTGGCATCACCGCCCGGGCATCGACCTCGATGTCGCCAGCCTCTTCGACCCGCTCGGCAACGCCGTCCACACCGCGCTCTCATTTCCGGTGCTCGGCGAGGACGTGCTCATCACCGGCGCGGGGCCCATCGGGCTGATGGCCGCCGCCGTGGTCCGCCACGCGGGCGCGCGTTTCGTGGTCATCACCGACGTGAACGAGCAGCGCCTCGCGCTCGCGAAAAAAATGGGCGTCGATGTGGCGCTCAATGTCGGCCACAGCGCGCTCGCCGACGTGCAGAAACAGCTCGGCATGACCGAGGGTTTCGACGTGGGGCTCGAAATGTCGGGCAATCCCGCGGCCTTCCGCTCGATGATCGACGCGATGTGCCACGGCGGAAAAATCGCCATGCTCGGCATCCCCGGCGAGGAGATCGCCCTCGACTGGAACAAGGTGGTTTTCAACATGCTGACCATCAAAGGCATCTACGGCCGCGAGATGTATGAGACGTGGTACAAGATGACCGTGATGATCCAAAGCGGCCTCGACATCACGCCGGTCATCACTCACCGACTCCCCTACTTCGAGTTCGAGCAGGGCTTCGCGGCGATGCGTTCGGGGGATTGTGGAAAGGTGGTCCTCGACTGGACCGCCACGCGCTGACTTAAAAGCCTGAAAGACGCTCCACTTGTTTCGCGCAAAGGTGGCAAGGGGGCGTGAACGACTGCCGCCACCCGCGCGTCCGCGCGCACATCGACGTGAGCCACCTCGTGCTCTCCGACACCAGCCCGCTCGATTTGCAAAAACTCAAGGGCAAGGCCACCCGCGGGCGTCTCAGCGTGCCGTTCCGCGCCCCTGCAGCGCCGCGGTTTCGTCCGGCGTGCAAAACTCCGCGACCTGCTCGCGCCGTCCGGCCCAGGCGATCCCGCGGAGCAGCAGGGCGCGGTAGGCCGGCACGCTGAACGTGGTCAGGCGCAGTCCCGGAATGCTGGTGAAAGCGCGGTAACCGTCCTTTTCCAACGCCCAGACTTGCGGCACCGTTGTCGGCTTCGCGCCAGGCTCGCTTTTGGGCGGTAGGAACTCCGATTCGGCCAGCACCTTGGCTTCGGGCACGACGTGCAGCCCGTCATAAACCTCGTCGTCGAGCGCGAAATCCGCCGCGCCCGCCGACACCGGATGCTCCGCGTCCCGGAAGCGCAGCGTCAGCTTTGCATAGACCCAGCGCGTGCGGTTGTATTCCCACGCGACGCCGGTGACGGTCTTCCACCAGTGCGGATCGTGACCGCACACGCCATCGAGCACGGTCACGAGACCGCCACCCCGGGCGAGGAATTTCCCGAGCGCCGCGCGCCGGCCGGCATCGAGATCGCCGCCATCCGCGGTGTAGATGAGCAGCACATCGGTGCGGGCCAGTTCCTCGTCGCTGGGAAACTCCGCGCCACCCGCGCATTGCGCGCCGCGGGCGTTGAGGAGTTTTACCCAGTCGGCGAGAAATTGCGGATGCTCATGCAAACCCGGCGCGTGGGTTTTCTTGCCGGACTGAATGAACACCCGCAGCGGCTCCGCCGCATGGGCCGCGGCGGTCCCAAACAAGGCGATGGCGACGAGGAGGTGGGTGAGTTTCATGGCGGTGCAGGCTTGCCGGTTGGTTAAACCGAAAAACGGGATGGAGGTCTACGAAAGACACGACCGGATCCAAAGGCCAGACGGTTTCGGAAGTTGCATCGCTCGGGCCAAAGGCTTCGCCCTGTCTCACCCCGCGTCCCCGGAGGGCGCGCTCCCTTTCGTGGAAAAGCGGCAGGATTTCTGAGCGCGGGAGGGTAAAGAATGTCAGCGGGCGTGCCCTCGCGCCTCCGGCGTTGCAGGCTGCCCCCTAGCTTCCAGTATTTCAACAGGCTGCTTAGGGCATCTCATGAGTTGGGGTTCGCCTGGCTCTTCCGCCTCCTCTTCCTCGATTCGGAAGGAGGAAGATTAAGCGGAAGCGGAAGAACCTCCCGCCGCCGCGCGCACCACCCTCGCCGGGTTCCCCGCCACCGTGCAGCCCGGCACCACATCGCGCGTGACCACACTGCCTGCACCCACCACCGCGCCTGCGCCGATGGTGATGCCCGGCAGCACGATCGCCCGCGCCGCCACCCACGCACGGTCGCCGACGGTGATCGGCGCACTCGTCAGCGGAAAACCCTCGCGCCGGTGATCGTGCGACGCCGAGCAAAGGAACGCCTTTTGCGAAACCACCGCGCGGACACCGAGCGCGATCGGGGCGACATTGTAAATCTCCGCCCCGTCGCCGATCGCCGCCCCGTCTGCCATCGAGAGATGCCACGGAGCCCAGATGACGGCGTCGGCATAGACCAGACACCCCGCGCCGATGCGCGCACCCCACATCCGCAGCAGCAGCACGCGCCAGGCGTGGAGCGGACGCGGCGTCCAGCGTGCGAGCAGCAGCCACGAGAGCTGCCACAGTCCGCGGGCGAGGCGTTGGGTGGGGGAGAAAGACGAAGTCATCAGCGAAACAGGCGGACGAAACCGGGGAGATTGTCCGCTGCGCTTGGGAAGTCAAACCACGCCGCATCCGCACCGCGGCCTTGCCCGCCGATACTGAACGCATCACCCTCCAGCCTGTCTCATCCCGCTCTCATGACCCGCACCGCCTTCTTCACCTTGCTCACCGCCCTCGCGCTGGCGCCCCTGCCGGTGCGGGCGCAGGCCGATTCCGCCCCGCTGCCCCGCGTCGCTCTCAAGCCCATCAAGTTCGTCGCATACGACCTGCCCAACGGCCTCCACGTCATCCTCCACCAGAACCGTGCCGCGCCCGTCGTCTCGACCTATGTGCTCTACCATGTCGGCAGCAAAAACGAGCGGCCCGACCGCACCGGCTTCGCGCATTTTTTCGAGCACCTGATGTTTGAGGGGACGAAAAACATCCCGCGCGGGAAGATCGACAAATACATCTCCGGGGCTGGCGGCAACCTCAACGCGAGCACCTCGTTCGACCAGACAGACTACTTTTTCAACCTGCCCAGCAACCAGCTCAAGCTCGCGCTCTGGATCGAAAGCGAGCGCATGCTGCACGCGAAGATCGACGAGACGGGCGTGGAGACGCAGCGCAAGGTCGTGAAGGAGGAGAAGCGACGCAGCTACGACAACCGGCCCTACGGTTCGCTCTTCGAGGAGCTGGCAAAGCTCGTTTTCAAAGGCACGCCCTACGCGTGGGTGCCGATCGGTTCCGCGCAATACATCGACGAGGCGAAGATCGAGGAGTTCCGCGATTTTTGGAAAACTTACTACATCCCGAACAACGCCACGCTGGCCATCGCCGGTGACTTCGATCTCGAAGCGACGAAGAAGTTGGTCGCCGAATACTTCGGCCCAATCCCGCGCGGCAAAGCGATCGAGCGTCCGAAGATCGAGTTGCCGCCGCAGACCGCGCCGGTGAAGCACGATGTCCTCAAGCCGAACACGCCGCTCCCCGCCACCATGCACGCGTGGCGCGCGCCGAAGGAAACCGATCCCGACGCTTACGCGCTGGAACTGCTCGGCAACATCCTCAGCTCGGGCCGCAGCTCGCGGCTCTACAAGCGGCTCGTCGAGAAGGAGCAGGCCGCGCTCGATGTGCAGGCGTTTCCGTATCTGCTCGAAAGTGCCGGGATGCTCGGCGTCCACGCGGTGGGCCAGCGGGGCGTGGCGCTCGACCAGCTCGATGCGCTCATCGACGAGGAAGTCGAGCGGGTGAAAAAGGACGGCGTGACCGAGGAGGAGTATCAGAAAGCGCGGAACCAGCAGGAGGCGGCGTTCGCCAGCAGCTCCGGCGCGATGAGCACCCGCGCCAAGAACCTCGCCCGCTACCACCTGTTTTACGGTGACGCGAATCTCATCAACACCGAGCTGGACCGCTATCTCGCGGTGAAACGCGAGGATCTCCAGCGCGTGGCCAACAAGTATCTGACCAAGGAGGGCGTGAACGTGCTGCGCTTCCCGGTGCCCGCCGCCCCTGCGGGAAAATGACGAATGACGAATGCAGAATGACGAAAGAATGTCGAAACCCGAATCCATCATGAATTGCTCTGCTTTGCCTTGCCCGCTTGTCCGAAAGTCATCACGTCGCTGGTCATTCCCGCTTCGTGCTTCCCTCGTCATTCTGCATTCGTCACTCGTCATTTTCTCCGCCTCCGCCGCCATCGACCGCACGAAAAAGCCCGCGCCCGATCCCGCGCCTGCCGCTTCCTTTCCCGACTACAAAACCGAGACGCTGCCCAACGGCCTCAAGGTTTTCGTCATCGAGGACGACCGCAAACCCACGGTCACCTTCCGGCTCGTCATCCGCAGCGGCTCGATCTTCGACGGTGCGAAAAACGGCACCGCCAAGTTTGTCGCCGAACTCATCAACCGCGGCACCGCCAAGCGCGACGCCGCCGCCTTCGCATTGGAGACCGACTCCATCGGCATGGCCCTCGAAGCGGACGCCGGCCCTGATTCCATCGGCATCTCCGCCAGCGGGCTGACCAAATACACCGGCAAAATTCTCGACCTTTTCACCGACGCCGTTTTCCACGCCGCCTTCCCCGCCGAGCAGTTTGCCAAGATTCAGCGGCAGTCGCTTTCCGCCCTGGAGGAGGAAAAGCAACAGCCCGCCAAACTCGCGGCCAAGCTCACCGGTAAGGTCCTGTACGGCGACCATCCCTACGGCGCGTATCTCACGCCCGCCGCCGTGCAGGCCATCACGCGCGACGACCTCATCGCGTTTCATCGCGAGCACTTCGTGCCGAACAACGCCACCCTCGCCATCGTCGGCGACGTGAAAACCGCCGACATCCTCGCCGAGATCAAGCGCGCGTTTGGCGACTGGAAACCGGGCGATCCGAAGAAGATCAAAATGGCCGCGCCACCCGAAATGCGCGGCGTCACCATCCACCTCCTCGACCGCCCCGGCTCCGTGCAGTCGAACATCGTCATCGCCCGACCGGGCCCGCCGCGCGCCAATCCCGACACGCCCGAACTCAACATCCTCAACGCCACCCTCGGCGGCGGATTCAGCGGCCGCCTTTTCCAAAACCTCCGCGAGAAGCACGGCTGGACCTACGGCGCCTACTCCGCCTTCAGCATGCTGAAACACGGCGGAGCTTTCCAGGCCCACGCCGAGACGCGCAACGAAGTCACCGCGCCCGCCATCATCGAGACGCTCAAAGAAATCGCCCGCCTCGGCGACGAACCGGTCCCCAAAAACGAGATCGCCCTCCAGCGCCAATACAACGTCGGCAACTACCTCCTCTCGCTCGAAAGCTCCGCGCGCACCGCCCAGCGCGTCCAGGACATCGACCTCTACGGCCTGCCCGCCGACTTTTACAAAACCTACGCCCGACGCATGGCTACGACCACGCCCGCGCAGGTCCAGGCCCTGGCGAAAAAGCACCTCAACCCCGCCGACCTCGCGATCATCGTCGTCGGCGAAGCCAAAGAAGTGCAGCCCGCGCTGGAGAAGATCGGGAAGGTGACGGTGTACGATCAGGACTTAAAGCCCAGCGCCCGCTAAACCGAGGGCCAAAGCGGGCGCGAGGCTTCAAGGACTCCTCCGCGGCGCGAGGCCAAGGAGGCGGTGGGGAAAGGATGTGGGCCTATGCACTCTTGCCATGGCCAGCCGCGCCACCTAGCGTGCGCCCATGACCACCGCCGTCGAAGCCATCTACGAAGACGGGTTGCTGCGACCGCTCCAGCCTCTCCATCTGCCCGAGCACACCCGCGTCATGGTTTCAGTCGAAACCTTGGAAAACGACGCCGAGCGCGCCGCTTGGCTGGCGCAATCCGAGCGCCGTTTGGCCGCCGTGTGGGACAACGACGCCGACGACGTTTTCAATGAACTGCTCGCGCGATGACCTCGTCCTGCTGCCCATTCCGTTCACGGACCTGAGCAGCCGGAAAGTCCGCCCGGCGGTCGTCATCGGCTTCGGCAGTTATCCCGGCGATCTCTTCGTCGTCCCGCTCACCTCGCAGCTCGCCGGCACGGCATTCCCCCTCGCAGACTGGCGCTCCTCTGGCCTGAACGTCCCCAGTGGAGTCAAAGCCCAGCTCGCCACCGTCGAATCCTCCCTCGTTTTGAAAATCGTGGGCCGCCTCTCCAGCCGCGATCGCGCGACGCTTGACGGGCATTTGCGCCAGTGGCTGCGACTGTAGCCGCGTTTTCTAGCAGAGAGATGGTTGGACTCAGTCGCGAACGGCGGCACCTTTCCCGACCAGTCTGCTATGCCCATCCGTCGCCACTTTTGTCTCCCGCGCGCTGCCGCGCTTCTGGGGTGGCTTGTGCTCGCGGGCGGTGCGGCGTGGGCGGAGTCGGAGGTCGCGTCGTTTGCGCCGGGGGGCGTGGCGTTTGTGGAAAAGCACTGCGTTTCCTGCCATGGAAAGGAGAAGCAGAAGGCGGGGCTGGCGCTGCACGCGGTGCGCGATGAGGTGGCGCTGCTGCGCGCGCGCAAGCAGTGGCGCGAGGTGCTGAAGATGGTGGAGGCGGGCGACATGCCGCCGGACGACAAGCCGCAGCCAACGGCGGGCGAGCGCGCGGCGTTTGTCGCGTCGGTGAAGGCGGTCTTTTCCGCGGCGACCAGCGCGCCGCCCGACCCCGGCCGCACCACGGTGCGCCGACTGAATCGCACGGAATACAACAACACCATTCGCGATCTGCTCAACGTGGATTTCAAACCGGCGGCGGATTTCCCGAGCGACGAGGTGGGCTTCGGGTTCGACAACATCGCGGATGTGCTCTCGGTTTCGCCGGTGCTCATGGAGCGGTATCTGGACGCGGCGGAGCGGATCGCGGAGGAGGCCATCCCGCTCAGCGTGGCTCCGCCGCCGAAGCGCACGATGGCGGGCAAATACTGCGAGCCCGCGTCGGCCACCGTGCCGCAGGACCGCTTCCGCCCGATCAACGCCGCGCGCAAGGAGGCGATTCTCTCCGGGCCGCTGAACACGCCGGTGCGCTTCGCGGAGAAAGGCGAATACTGGGTACGCGCAAAACTTTACGCCGAAGGCCCGGCGAATGTACCGGTGCGCGTGGCGCTGCTCGCCGCGGGGCCGAAGATCGCGCAGCCGTCGCCCGCCGCGGAACTCGCGAAGCTCGATGGCGTGGCGCTCGGGGCGGTGACGCCATGCCGGATTTTGAAAACGGCGGAGATCACCGCGCGGGACGAAAAGCGCGCGCAGGTCGTGGAGTTGAAAATCACCGGGACTCCGGCGATCGATCGGATCGCGCTGGCCGCGTTCAAACCGCCCGCCGGGCAGGAGGCGCCGACGCTGCGCGTGGAGTTTCTCGAAACCGAAGGCCCGCTCGATACACGCACGCCGTCGAACAAGGCGCTGATGACTTTCACCAGCGACCAACCCGAGCGCGAGCAGGTGCGCGAGGTGCTCACGAAGTTCGTCGGGCGGGCGTGGCGGCGGCCCGGCACGGAGGAGGAAATCGGGCGGCTGTGCGCGATGGTGGACTACGCCGTGGGGCACAACGAAGGCTGGGCGGGCGGGTTGCGGCGGGCGATCACCGCGGTGCTGGCGTCGCCGAAATTCATCTTCCGCCTGGAACCCGACGCGCAGCCGGAGAACCCCGGGCCGCATCCGCTCGATGAATTCCAGCTCGCGACGCGGCTCGCGTATTTCCTGTGGAGTTCCACGCCGGACGACACGCTGCTCCGCCTCGCGTGGGACAAAAAACTCACCGCCAATCTCGACGGCCAGGTGCGCCGGATGCTCAAGGACCCGCGCTCCACCGCGCTCGTGGATAACTTCGCGCTGCAATGGCTCCAGCTCGGGCACCTCGCGGAACACAGCGCGGACCGGAAGACGTTTGGGAAATGGGAGCCGAAGCTCGCGGGCACGATGCTCGAAGAGACGCGCCGGTTTTGCGCCGAGATCCTGCGCGACGACCGCAGCGTGCTCGATCTGCTCGACGCGGATTTCACGTGGGTCGATCGGCGGCTCGCGGAGCTTTACGGGTTGAAGGTTCCCGGCGGCATCGACAAGGGCGAGTGGAAGCGCGTGTCGCTCGCCGGCACGGCGCGCGGCGGTCTGCTCACGCAGGCCAGCGTGCTCACGGTGACCTCGAATCCCACGCGCACCTCGCCGGTGAAGCGCGGCAAATGGGTGCTCGAACAATTGCTCGGCAACCCGCCGCCGCCGCCGCCGCCCGGCACGCCGTCGCTCGACGACGCGCAGCGCAAGGAACTGACCGGGACTTTCCGCGAGAAGCTGGAGCAGCATCGCGCCGACCCGAAGTGCGCGGGCTGCCACGCCAAGATGGACGCGTTCGGTTTCGCGCTGGAGAATTTCGACGGCATCGGCCAATGGCGCGACCGCGACGAAACCGGCGCGCCGGTGGATGCCAGCGGTCAACTCGGCACCGGGCGCAAGCTCAACGGCGTGGCCGATGTCCGCGCGCTCTTCCGTGATCGCAAAGAGGAGTTCACCCGCTGCCTCACGGAGAAGCTGCTCATCTACGCGCTCGGTCGCGGCCTCGACTATTACGACGAGCCGACACTCGACCGCATCCAGACCGCGCTCGTCCGCGACGACTACAAGTTTTCCACGCTCCTGACCGAGATCGTGAAAAGCGATCCATTCCGCCTCCGGCGCGGGAAGGCGCAGCAGATGCCGGAAGCGACCGCTACGCAATAAGACCGCCCGTCATCCTGAGCGCAGCGGGGGCTTTGCGCAGCGCAGTCGAAGGACCTCTAACTCCAGGTGGGGGCGGAGGCGGCGGGACGGTGGGTGTTTCAACCACGGATTTTCAGAATTCCGCCATCCGCGTCATCGGTGAAACCGGTGGTTTCTTCTCCGTCCTCCCACGCCTCCGTCCACGAAATAGTTAGAGGTCCTTCGGCTCCGTTCAGGATGACCGTTGGATGGCGCGCGCAAATGTGCGATGGAAGCGCGTCATGAAAACGCCGCTCCTTTCCCGCCGCACGCTGCTCCGCGGACTCGGGACCGCCGTGGCGCTGCCGTGGCTGGAGGCGATGGGGCGGTTCTCGGCCTACGCCGCCGAAACCCCCGGCCGGAAGATCCCCAACCGCCTCGCCTTTCTCTACGTGCCGAACGGCAAGGACATGCCGAACTGGACGCCCGGCGCGGAGGGACGGCTCACCGATTTACCGCCGATCCTCAAGGCGCTCACGCCGATGAAAGACGACCTGCTCGTGCTGAGCGGACTCACAGCGGACAAGGCGCGTCCGCACGGCGACGGCGGTGGCGATCACGCGCGGGCGATGGCGGCGTTCCTCACCGGCGCGCAGCCGCGCAAGACGGACGGCTCGGACATTCGCGCGGGAACGTCCGTGGACCAAATCGCGGCGCAGCGCATCGGCGAACTCACGCGGCTGCCGTCGCTGGAAATCGGCGGTGAGGCCGGGAGCATGGCGGGGAGTTGCGACTCCGGTTACGCGTGCGTTTACAGCTCCACGGTTTCGTGGAAATCGTCCACGCAACCGCTGCCGAAAGAGGTCAATCCGAAGCTCGTCTTCGAGCGGCTCTTCGGCCAACCCGGCGGCCCGGAGCGGGCCCGCCGCGCCCTCGCGCGCAAGAGCGTGCTCGATTTCATCCGCGACGATTCGCGCGCACTGGTGGCCAGCAGCGGGGCGGGCGACAAACGAAAGCTCGACGAGTATTTCACCGCGATCCGCGAGATCGAACTCCGCATGGAGCGCGCAGCCAAAATGCCCGGCCTCAATGTGCCGCCCGGCGTGACCCCGCCCGCCGGCCAGCCCGACAACTACGCCGAACATCTGCGGCTGATGTGCGACATGCTGGTGCTCGCTTTCCAAGCCGACGTGACCCGCGTGTGCACGTTTGTTTTTGCCAATGAAGGGAGCAACAAGAGCTACCCCGACCTCGGCGTGAACGAGGGCCACCACGAGCTTTCGCATCACGGACGCGACCCGGAGAAAATCCGCAAGGTGCGCGCGATCAATGAATTTCACGTGGCGCAACTCGCCTACTTACTCAAGCGGCTCAAAGGCATCCGGGAGGGCGACGGCACGCTGCTTGACCACTGCATGATCGCCTACGGCAGCGGCAACAGCGACGGAGACCGCCACAACCACGACAACCTCCCCATCCTCCTCGCCGGAGGCGGCGGCGGCACCGTCGCCACCGGGCGCCACGTCCGTGTGCCCGATGAAACGCCGGTGACGAATCTCTGGACCTCGCTGCTCGAACGCATGGACGTGCGCGTGCCGCTCGTCGGCGACAGCACCGGCGCGTTGGCGGCGCTGCGGGCGTAGCAGCCTGGAAAAAGGCCGCTCTTCCTCTTCAGCCGCAGCGACCTTTTCCGCGGAGCGGGAGAAGAGGAGGCGGAAAGCAAAAACGCGACCCTTTGCAGGGTCGCGTTTCTGTGGACCAAACTCGCAGGAGTTCGGAGGAGGCGAAGGCGGGATTACTTGATCTCGACCTTGGCGCCGGCCGCTTCGATCTTCTTCTTGATCTCTTCGGCTTCTTCCTTGGTGACACCTTCCTTGAGGGTCTTCGGAGCGCCTTCGACGAGCGCTTTGGCTTCGGCGAGACCGAGGCCAGCGACGCACGCGCGCACTTCCTTGATGACGCCGATCTTGTTGGCGCCGGTTTCCTTGAGAATGACGTCAAACGCCGTCTTCTCTTCGACCGGAGCTGCCGCTGCGGCACCGCCGCCGACTGCTGCGGCCGCGACCGGAGCCGCTGCGCTCACGCCCCATTTTTCTTCGAGCTGTTTCACGAGGCCCGCGACTTCGAGGACGGTGAGGCCGCTGAGTTGTTCCACTAATGTGCTGGTATCTGCCATATACTGATTACTGCGCGGTATCGTCGCCACCCGAAGCTTCGGGCGATTTCAAACCGGCAGCCGCCGGCCCGACGAGGAACCATTTGTTGGTTGTTTAAGTTGCGGACACCAATTGCGATGTTCGCGCTTCCCCGGTTGGCACCGGAAATTTTTCAGACTGCGGGCGGAACCTCGGCAGGCTCAGCGACTGCGGGCGCGGGTTCCGCTGCCGCTGCCGCGGGCACCTCAGGCTCAGCGGCGACCGGGGCGGCGGCGGCGTCCTTATCAGCCTTGGCCTGGAGGAGGCGGGCGAGTGAAGAGGCGGGTTCGTTGAGGACGCGGACGAGTTGGCTCGCCGGGGCATTGAGGGTGCCAAGAAGGGTGGCCAGCAGCACGTCGCGCGACGGCAGATCGGCGATGGTATTGATCTGCTCTGTCGTGACGACGATCCTGTCCACGACGCCCGTCTTCATCTCGGGCTTCTTGAATTCGGCGGTGAAATTCTTCAGGATCTTGGCCGCGGCAGCGACATCTTTGTCGCCCACGACGATGGCAGTCTGGCCTTTCAGGCCGTCGAGTTCCGGCAGACCGGCGCTCTTGGCGGCGCGGCGCAGGAAGGTGTTCTTCACGACGTGGCAGCGGGCGCCGACACTCCAAAGGCGGTTCCGGAGTTCGGCAAACTGACTGACTTTCAAACCGGTGTAATCGGCGACAAACAGGAACGGTGAGGCGTTCAGCTTCGACTGCAAATCTTCTACGATGGACTCTTTCGCGGGATGCATGTTGATGGGTCTCCGGTTAGTTCTTGATGAAGGCCGAGGCGTCGATTTTCAGGCCTGGCGTCATGGTCGCGCTGAGGGTTACGTTTTCGATAAAGATGCCCTTGGCCGTTGCCGGGCGGGCTTTGACCACGGCTTCGATGACGGCGGAGCCATTCTCGACCAAAGCCTGAGCCTCAAAGGAAACCTTGCCGACGGGGACGGCACAGTTGCCGTTCTTATCGAGCTTGAACTCGACACGACCGGCTTTGACTTCCTTGACGGCTTTGGCGGTGTCTTCGGTCACGGTGCCGGTCTTCGGATTGGGCATTAGACCGCGCGGTCCGAGCACTTTGCCGAGCTTGCGGACTTCCGCCATGGCACCCGGCGTGGCGATGGCCACGTCGAAATCTTGGAAGCCGCCGACGCACTTCTCGATCATGTCCTTGTAGCCTACATACTCCGCCCCAGCTTCGCGGGCGGCATTCGCGGCCTGGCCCTCGGCGAAGACGAGCACGCGGACGTTTTTGCCGGAGCCGTTCGGAAGCGGGCAGGTGCCGCGGACCATCTGGTCGGATTGCTTGGGATCGACTCCGAGACGGAAGGAAAGCGTGACCGTCTGGTCAAACTTGGGAGCCGGAAGGGTCTTTAGAACCGAGACCGCTTCGTTGAGCGCGTAGCTCTTTTTGGCGTCCACCTTTTCGGCGGCGGACCGATACCGTTTGCTGCGTTTGTTTTGCATGATGTTTTGCAGTGCTGGCGAACCGGGCGGCTCTCCTGCGGGTTTGGGTTGAGTTGGATTTTCCCTTCACTCGAAGGGGCGGGCACGCTATCGGACTGCGGCTCCCTGTCAAAAGAAAATACGGGGCCTACTGCGCCTCGACTTCCACGCCCATCTGGCGGGCGGTGCCGGCGATGATGCGGTAAGCCGCACTCTCGTCGCGAGCGTTGAGGTCCTTCATCTTGATTTTCACGATGTCGAGCACCTGCTTTTTGGTGAGCTTCCCGACCTTGATCTTGTTGGGCTCCTTGGAGCCAGCGGCGATGTTTGCGACCTTCTTGATGAGGATGGAGGCCGGCGGCGACTTGGTGATGAAGCTGAACGACTTGTCCTTATAGACGGTGATGACGACGGGCAGGATGTCCCCAGCCTGCTTTTGAGTCGCCGCGTTGAACTCCTTGCAGAAGGCCATGATGTTGACGCCCTGCTGGCCAAGCGCCGGACCTACGGGCGGGGCCGGATTAGCCTGACCGGCTGGAATCTGAAGTTTGATTTTACCGACGATTTCTTTAGCCATCTGATTAGTGAGTTGGAGTTAGTGAATGAATGCTGCTGATTAACCGCGCTCGACCTGCCAATACTCGAGATCGACCAAGGTGTTGCGACCAAAGATGGAGACCGAGACCCGAAGCTTTCCGCGATCGGGATCGATTTCCTCCACCACACCCGCTTGGTTTTGAAAGGGGCCGTCTGCAACCTTGACGGTCTCGCCAATGCTGAAGGAAATCTTTGGCTTGGCCTTTTCCTCGCCGCCGCGAATCTGCGCCAACATTCCCTCCACCTCGGAATTAGCCATGGCAATTGGGCGGTCCTTGTTGCCCGCAAACCCGATGACGCCGATGGTGTCCTTGATGAAATACCAGGTCTTGTCCACGAGTTGCTGGTTATCGTCGATCAGGAACATGTTCACGAAGATATACCCCGGGTAAAGCTTGCGGACTGTTTCGGACTTCTTGCCCGCTTTTATCGAGGAGACGCGCTCGGTCGGCAGGAGAATCTCATAGACGTAGTCAGACATTTCCTCGGTCTTGATCCTCTTCAGGAGATTGTCATGCACCTTATTTTCCTGTCCGGAAAGGAGATGGACGGCGTACCACTGCTGGCGTTTTTGTTCTTCGGTCATTACGGGAGGTTATTTCTGAGGCACACCGAAAATCCAAGCCATGATCATGTTAAAAATAAAATCCCAACCCGCCACATAGCCACTCAAGAGGAGCATGGCAATCGTGACCACAATCGTGGAGTCCGTGAGTTCCCGATACTTCTTCATTCCCTTCTCTTTTGGATCCCACGGCCACGAGGCCTTGCGGAGTTCAGATTTGACCTCACTCGTGAAGTTCCGGACTGACTCCCACGAACGAGCCAAAATCGCGACTACGGCGATGAGTAACACCCAAAGGGCAATGCTCACCAACCAAGCGCCGCTGATATTTAGCCATTCCAAGTATTTCATTTGCAGTGTGGAACACGTCAGGAGGGAATCGAACCCCCAACCGGCGGTTTTGGAGACCGCTGCTCTACCAATTGAGCTACTGACGTAACTTATCTAGTTTCTGCCGAAAACGCGGGGCGGACTGAACATCCGCCCCGCGCGAGATTCGACAAGGTCTGTTTTTAATAATTACTTGGCAACGATTTCCGCGATACGACCGGCTCCGACGGTCTTTCCGCCCTCGCGGATCGCAAAACGCATGGATTTTTCCATGGCTACAGGGGTGATGAGCTCAACCTCGACCGACACGTTATCGCCGGGCATAACCATTTCCACACCTTCGGGAAGCTTGACCGAGCCAGTCACGTCCGTTGTGCGGAAATAGAACTGCGGACGATAGTTCGAGAAGAATGGCGTGTGGCGGCCGCCTTCGTCCTTCGATAGAACGTAAATTTCCGCCTTGAACTTGGTGTGCGGCTTGATGCTGCCGGGCTTCGCGATAACCATGCCGCGCTCGACGTCGTCCTTCTTCGTGCCGCGGAGGAGCAAGCCGACATTGTCGCCAGCGCGAGCTTCGTCCAGCAGCTTGCGGAACATTTCGATGTCCGTAACGGTCGTCTTCGCGGTGTCGCGGATACCGACGAGTTCAACTTCCTCCATTTTCTTGAGGATGCCGCGCTCGACGCGTCCGGTGGCCACGGTGCCGCGACCTTCAATGTTGAACACGTCTTCGACCGGCATCAGAAACGGCTGATCCACCGGGCGCTCGGGAAGCGGGATGTAATCATCCACCGCGTCCATGAGTTCCTGAATGCACTTCGCGTCAGCGTGATTCGCGTCGCCGGAAGCAAGCGCCTTCGTGGCGCTACCCTTCACGAAGGGAATCTTGTCACCCGGGAAATCATACTGCGTCAGCAGATCGCGCACTTCCATGTCTACGAGATCGAGCAACTCGGGGTCATCAACCATGTCGCACTTGTTCAGAAACACGACAATCGACGGAACACCAACCTGACGGGCGAGCAGGATGTGCTCACGCGTCTGAGGCATCGGCCCGTCGGCCGCGGAAACCACGAGAATCGCGCCATCCATCTGCGCGGCACCGGTGATCATGTTTTTGACGTAGTCGGCGTGGCCGGGGCAATCCACGTGCGCATAGTGGCGCTTTTCCGTCTGATACTCGACGTGGGCGGTATTGATCGTGATGCCGCGCTCCTTTTCCTCGGGAGCGGCATCAATGTCCGCGTAGCCCTTGGCTTCAGCGAAGCCCTTCTTGGAGAGAATGGTGGTGATTGCCGCAGTGAGCGTGGTCTTGCCGTGATCGACGTGGCCGATCGTGCCGATGTTCACATGGGGTTTGTTGCGTTCGAATTGAGCCTTGGCCATAAGAGCGGTGTTGTTTTAGTTGGGCTGGTTGTTGTTGGTTTACTTCAAAATGTCGGCTGGCTGAGCCTGCGACCGGGATCGAACCGGTGACCTCGTCCTTACCAAGGACGTGCTCTACCAACTGAGCTACGCAGGCACTGCATCCAGCACGGTTAAATGCGGAACATAAAAGCGCCGGCCGCCCGCAGGTCCAGAGGGCGAAAAAGCCCGACTCGCACCCGGGGTTTCCCCTCGTGTTTGGTCAGGCTCTCTCTCCGCAATTTTCCGGCAAGCGAGCAGGCAAAGTAGCAAGTGCCCTTGGGGTGTCAAAAAGAAATTGCGCCTATTTTCCGCGCGCCTCCCACCATGTCGAAGAGCCGTTTTTCCTTCTCCACCGGAATCACTTTTTCGGCGTTCGCTTCTTCATCTGCACCGCGGGATTCCATCCCGCCGGCACAGGTCGCCCGACGCTCGGCCACGGCATGCCGCGCTTGATTCATACCTTCCGCCAGGTCGCTGGTGTCATCCCGTCGTCGTCCGAGACCCCTGGTTGGAAACCGCACGAGGGGCAGATTTCATACGAACCTCCGCCAGATTTCGCGCGCGGGGCTTCTTCCAATTGTGGCCAGCGGCAGGCCGGGCAGATGTGTTGCATAGGCTTTCGGGCGTGTGAGCATTCAGCAACCGACCAGGCTGACGGGCGAAATAGTCGCGGCTATTCGGTTTGAAATACTTCTTCGTGGTGCCGTTGGCATTGTAAGCCGCAAACGCCCCACTCTTCGGGTCGTAAACCCGCCGCGTCCCGTCCTCGTCCACCTTCACCTGCCAGCCACCTTGCTTCGCCTGCTGCCCAAAGCGCCACGCCATCCGCGCGTAATCGTCCGCGTCCTTCGCCTGAAAATCGCCCCCGTGCCGCGCAAAGTGATCGGCCAGTGAAGCCACATTGCCCCACGTTTCCCGCGTGGACGGCGCTTCCTGCTTCGGCGCAAAAATGCTCGCGGCGGCCGGCTTCGGCTTGGCCGCCGGAACCGTTGCGGCCGGCGAGGATGACACCGGAGACGCGACCTTCAGCGGCGAGCCCGAAGTCGTGAATTCCCCTGTCACCAATTTCTTCCGCGCTGTGCTCACCGCGAAGAAATACTTCGTCCCCGGCTTTAATTCCGTCAGCACCGCTTCATGCGCCGCGCCCACTCCGCTCTCCGCCCTCTCCGTCAGTTGCTCCGGCGCGAGTCCGTAGCTGACCCGCGTGCCCGTTTCCACATCCGTCACCCATGAAATCACCACCAAACTCCCCGTCACCGCGCGTGCTTTTGAGTGCTGGAAATTTCCGCTGCAACCGCCACCACTCCGAAAAGGCCCAGAAAAAAGAGAAAGAGGAATCGCGGCCACATGAGAGCATTTGGTCTTACGCGCCGCCCGGCGATGGAATCGGCAAGTCGCGCCGCTGAGCAGCTTTTTTCGCCGGCCTAAATCCCCGGCTACCTCCGGCCCCCGTCCAGCCGGTCCCAGCGCGCCCGGCGGGATTCGAACCCACGACCGCCGGATTAGAAATCCGATGCTCTATCCAACTGAGCTACGGGCGCTGACGGACAGGCGGCAATTATGCGCGCAGGGTGCGGGACGGCAAAGAGAATTGGCAATCGGTCCGGGCCGCGCATTTTTTAGTGGCGGAGGCAAAGCTCGGGGAATTGCAGGATTTTTTGGTCATGGAATTTCGCCCGATGGACGGAAGGAGCTTTCGGCGGAGCGACTTTCCAGCTTCCACTCTTCACACTCCGTTTCTTCCATGGCCTTCCTCGACTTTCACTTTTTCTCCGAAACCCTCGGCCTGACCTGCGCGGCGCATGTGCTGATCCCGCAGCCCACCTTGCGGCAGATCGGATCGGTGGGCGGCGCGCGGCGGGAGAAATATCCCACGCTCTACCTGCTCCACGGGCTTTCCGACGACCATACGATCTGGATGCGGCGCACTTCGATCGAGCGTTACGCGGCGGAGCGAAACCTCGCGGTCGTCATGCCGGCGGTCGGGCGCAGTTTTTACCAGGACACGGCGGGCGGGGCGAAATACTGGACCTTCGTGAGCGAGGAATTGCCCGCGCTGTGCGAGCAGTTTTTCCCGCTGGCCACCGCGCGCGAGCAGCGTTTCGCGGCGGGACTTTCGATGGGCGGCTACGGGGCGCTGCGGCTGGGGCTGGCATATCCGGAGCGTTTCGCCGCCGCCGCGAGCCTCTCCGGCGCGCTCGATCTCGCCCGCCGGTTGCGCGAGGCCGGACGCGAGGGCGCGCTGATGAACCGTGCCGAATACACCGGCATCTTCGGCCCGGAACTGCGCGGCGCTGGCACCGCTGCCGATCTCTTTTTCCTCGCCGAAAAACTCGCCGCCAGCCCCGCCCCGCGCCCCGCGCTCTACGTGGCGTGCGGCACGGAAGACGCGCTGCTCGGCGAAAGCCGCGCTTTTCACGCGCACCTCGACCAACTCCAGATCGATGCGACCTACCGCGAAAGCCCCGGCGCGCACGACTGGCGCTGCTGGGACGAGGAGATCCAGCGCGTGCTCGCCTGGCTGCCAGTCTGATCTCCGACGTGGCGGTTCTTAGACCGTCACGGGCTTGAGCTTCCAAATTTCCTGCGCGTATTCCGCGATGGTGCGGTCGCTGGAGAATTTGCCCATCCGCGCGGTGTTGAGGATCGCCATTTTCGCCCAGCCGGCGTGGTCCTTGAAGGCCGCATCGACCTTGAGCTGCGCGTCGCTATAGGCGCGGAAGTCGGCGAGGCAGAGGAAGGGATCGTGGTGCAGCAAATTGTCGCGCAGCAGGTTCAGGCAGCCGGGCTCGTCGGGCGTGAAATAGTTGCTGCCCACCCAATCGACGCAGGCGCGGAGTTCCTCGTCGGCGTCGTAAAACTCGTGCGGCTTGTAGTGCTTCTTCACGAGCGCGGCGACTTCCTCCACGGTGAGGCCGAAGATGAAAATGTTCTCGTCGCCGACTTCCTCGCGGATCTCGACGTTGGCGCCGTCGAGCGTGCCGATGGTGAGCGCGCCGTTGAGGGAAAGCTTCATGTTGCCGGTGCCGCTGGCCTCTTTGCCCGCAGTCGAGATCTGCTCGGAAAGATCGGCCGCCGGCACGATGCGCTGCGCGAGGCTCACGCGGTAGTTTGGCAGGAAGACGACCTTGAGCTTTTCATTCACCCGAGGGTCGGCGTTGATGACTGCAGCCACGGAGTTGATCGCCTTGATGATGCACTTCGCCAGGTCGTAGCCCGGCGCGGCTTTCGCCGCGAAAACGAAGACGCGCGGGGTCACGTCGAGGTCGGGATTTTGCAGGAGCCGGCGGTAGAGCGCGAGGATGTGGAGCAGGTTGAGATGCTGGCGCTTGTATTCGTGGAGGCGCTTGATCTGCACGTCGAAGAGCGCGGCCGGGTTCACGGTGACGTCGCAGTATTGTTTGATGAGCTTCGCGAGACCGACCTTGTTCGCGTGCTTCACGGCCATGAAGTCGCTCTGGAACTCCGGGTCCGCAGCGAAGGCTTCGAGTCCGCGCAGTTTGTCGAGGTCGCGCTGCCAGCCGTCGCCGATCTTTTTCGTAATGAGGTGGCTCAGCCCGGGATTGCACGCGAGCAGCCAGCGGCGCGGGGTGATGCCGTTGGTCTTGTTGTTAAATTTGCCGGGAAAGAAGGCGTCGAACGCGGGAAACAGATCGCTCTTTACGAGCCGGGTGTGGATGGCGGCGACGCCATTGACGGAGAAGCAGCCGACGACGCTGAGATTCGCCATGCGGACGTGCTGGACGTGGCCCTCCTCGATGATGGACATGGCCCGCTTTTTTCCGGAGTCGCCGGGATACGCAGCCTCGACCTGCTCGAGAAAGCGCTTGTTGATTTCGAGGATGATCTGGAGGTGGCGCGGGAGCACTTTCTGGAAAAGCGGGACGCTCCACCGCTCGAGCGCCTCGGGCAGGAGCGTGTGGTTCGTGTAGGCAAAGGTCCGCGAGACGATGCCCCACGCGGTCTCCCACGGCATCTTGTGGGTGTCGTGAAAAATCCGCATCAGCTCCACGATGGCCACGGCGGGGTGCGTGTCGTTGAGCTGAATGACGACCTTTTCCGGAAAGTCCGCCCACGATTCGCCGTTGTCCTTGCGGAAGCGGCGGAAGATGTCGTGCAGCGAGCAGGCGACCAGGAAGTATTGCTGCACCAGGCGCAACTCCTTGCCGGCGTCGCTCCGGTCATTCGGGTAAAGGACCTTCGAGATCGTCTCGCTCTGCGTTTTGTCGTGGACGGCCTCCGCGTACCCGCCGCGGTTGAAAGCCTCGAAATCGAACTCCGCGCTCGCCTTGCACTCCCAGAGGCGGAGGTAGTTCACGGTGTTCGTCCCGTAACCGGGAATCGGGATGTCGTAGGGAATGCCCACGAGCTTCTTGGTACCCGTCCAGCGCGGGAGGTAGCTGCCGCGGTCGTCGAAGACATTCTCCACGTGGCCGTAAAGCTCGATCTCCGTGGTGTGCTCGGGCCGGACGATTTCCCACGGCGTGCCAAATTTCATCCACTCGTCGGGCAGCTCCACCTGGTGGCCATTGCGGAACTCCTGTTTGAAAAGGCCGTACTGGTAATGGATGCCGTAGCCGATCGCCGGGAGATCGAGCGTGGCCAGCGAGTCGAGGAAACACGCCGCGAGCCGCCCGAGACCGCCATTGCCCAGCGCCATGTCGTATTCCTCGAGGCGCAGCGTTTCCACATCGAAACCCAGCTCCTTCAGCGCCGCCTCCATTTCCTCAAAAATGCCCGCGCTGTAGAGACTGTTGGAAAAAAGCCGGCCCATCAAAAACTCCAGCGACATATAGTACACGCGCTTGGCATTCTCGCGGTGATGCACGCCCTGCGTGGCGATCATGCGCTCGATGATGACGCTCTGGACGGCCTTGGAAGTGGCCAGCCACCAGTCGCGTTTCGAAGCCGTCTGCGCGTCCCGCGCGAGGCTGAACTTCAGGTGATTTTGGACGAGGGTCCAAAGACCGGAGACCGATTTGTCGATGACTGATTGAAAGGAACCGGTGTCAGGCATAGGCCGCCGTGTGTCTGCGGAAAGGCCCGCCGACTCAAGGAAAATCAGGCTTCGCGGGCGGCAAACGCGGCAGTGCGTTTCGCCGGCGAATCACTCCTCCGCGGCGAGCGCTTCGAGGCGCCCGAAGGTATTGTGATGGAGGAAGCCGATGGCGACGGCCGTGGCGAATACGAGCAGAACCAGCCCACCCTCGGCGGAAGCCATGGCCATGAACATTGCGGGCACGAACATCTGCACGAGGAATTGGATGCCGATGGCCAGGGGTAGCGCGCCGCGTTTGAGGCGGAGTGAGAGATTCGCCGTGAGGTAGAGGAAGACGACGCATTGCCCGCCGGCGTAGGCGAATCCCAGGAGGATGGAGAAGCCTTCTTTCTCGGCTGGAAAATGCTTGAGTGCCTCCAGGATCGTCTTGGAGGCGCAGAGCGCACCGATGAGGAAGTAGCTCGCAGCGGGGATCAGCGCGGGCAGGGTGCCGGTGAGTTTTTGCCACGCGATGCGGCGCAGGGACATCGGGAGCACGGCGAGGGTGGAGAGCGTCTGGCCCTGCCGTTCGGTTTTGAAAATGCTCGCCGCGATGAAGGCCAGCTCAAAGGTCAGCACCCACCAGGCGATCATCATCGTGATGACCCCGAACGCTTCCAGCCTCGGTGGACCGCCCCAACGCTCCGGCCAGCAGGCCATGACCACGAGCGGCAGGCCGTAGATGAGAAACTTCCCGAGCACCCAGACCTTGCCGCCGGTGAGAAAGTAGAAATCCTTCCACGCCAGCGCCCGCTGCCACACGCGGCCCGCGCGCAGGAACCGCCGCCGACGGGACGCACCGGCGCGGCGCGGCCCGCTCTCCGGGCGCTCCTCGCAGAAGCGGTCGAAGCCCAGCCACGCGAGCAGGAAGCAACCCGCCCCGAGCGCGAGATTGGAAGCCGCCTGCCAGCCGAAGGCGCGGTCATTGAAGCCGGTCGCGAGCACTTCGCTGATCCGGGTGAAAGGCGACGCTTTCCAGGCGAATTCCGCGACTTGCTCCAGCGCGACGACCCACGCGGCGTCTTCGGTGATGAGGCCGAACTGCGCGGGCAGGTGCGCGATCCAGTTCAGCAACGGGACCACGGCAAAAAAGAGCAGCAGCGCGCCGATGGTCAGCGCGGCGGCCCCGGCGCTGCGCTGGCAAAGCACCGAGGCGAGCAGGGCGAGGTTCGCGAGGAAAATGAGGAACGCCCCGAGCGTGCAATACGCCGCGGCGATCTGCCCGAGCGAGATGCCGCCGAGCGTGACGGCGAGCATCGTGAAGGGCAACTGCGCCACGAGCAGGAGCAGCGCGCCGCACAGCCGGCTGGTGGATTTGCCGAGCAGGATCGAGAGCGGGTTCAGGTTCGTCATCCGCAGCAGCCCGAGGGTCAGCTCCTCCTTTTCCTCCGTGATCGCCGACGCGAAGTAGCCGCAGCCCGCGAGCAGGATGAAAACGAGATCGACGTAGATGACCGTGCCAAAAAACCCCAACCCCTGCCCGGTTCCCATGCCGCCCGATGAATCCACCATGAGCATGAAAATGAGGATGACCGTGACCAGGCCACTGCGCGCGAAGTAGGTCAGTTTCAAACGCGTGTCCTCCCGCAGTGAACGGGCGAAAAGGGCGAGGAGCGGGGAGGACATGGCGAAAGGATGAAGGATGAGGGATGAAGACGGAAAATGGCTGGCGGCAGAGAAGTTAGATTGCGGATTTCATCATTCATCCTTCATCCTTCATCCTTCCGCCTTCCGCCTTTCCTTAGCCGCCGACGCCGGGTTCGGTCAGGTCCATGAAGGCTTGGTTCAGGTGCTTCACGTCCTCGGCGAAACTCACGATCTGCCCGCCAGCCGCGAGCACGGTTTGCAGGATGGTGTTCAGCGGGAGCTGCGCGCGGTCGAAGGTCAGGGTGTAGCGCGCTTCGTTGGGCAGCGGCGGGGTCACGCTTTGCATGCCGGGGAGCTGGGCGAGTGCGGCGCTGGTCGGCGGGTGCTCGGCGGCAAGGGTGAGCTGGTAGGTGGCGGTGGTGCCGTCGCTCGTGGCGATGAGGCCGCGCATGCTGCCCGTGTATTTCACCGTGCCGCGGTCGAGGATGGTCACGTGGTCGCAAAGCGTCGCGAGTTCGCTGAGGATGTGCGAGCTGATGAAGATGGTTTTGCCAAGCCGCCGCAGCTCCTCGAGGATCTCCATCAGCTCGATGCGCGCGCGCGGATCGAGCCCGCTGGCCGGTTCGTCGAGCAGCAGCAGATCGGGGTCGTGAACGAGCACGCGGGCGAGCGAAACGCGCTGCTGCATGCCGCGCGAGAGGCCGCTGATCAGGTCGTCGCGCCGCCCGGCCATGTCCGTGAGCGTGAGCACGTCGCCGATGATTTTGTCCCGCTGCGCCTGACCGAGCCCGTAGGCCGCGCCGAAGAAATCGAGATACTCAAAGACGCTCATCTGCCGGTACATCGAGAAGTGATCCGGCATGAAGCCCATGCGGCGGCGGACGTTATTGCACTGCGTGACGATGTGCTGGCCGAAGACATACACGCCGAAATTGCCGGCCTGCGGCTTGAGCAGCGTGGCGAGGATTTTCAGCGTGGTGGTTTTGCCCGCGCCGTTCGGGCCGACGAACCCGTGGATGGACTGCCGCTGCACGGTGAAGCTCACGCCGCTCAGCGCCTGGTGCGTCTTGTAGCGGTGCGAGAGGTCGGTGATGTCGATGACGTTTTCGGGGTCCATGTGGGTGGGTGGAGGGTCAGGCGGGGCGGGTGGAAAAAAGTTCCGTCATCCTGAGCGGAGCGAAGGCTTTGCGGAGCGCAGTCGAAGGACATTCAACTCCCGGCGGGGACCGGTGGGGGGAGAAATGACGGGTCGTTGGGGGCGCGGAATCTGCGAACGGCGCGCTCATGGCTGGAAGATGTCCTGCACGTAAACGACCACGCCGTTTTCGTGGCCGAAGCCCTGGCCCTGCATGTGAAAGCCGGCGGGTGCAGGCGCGGCGACGAGGAGTCGGAGTTGGTTGGCGGCGAGTGGGCGTTCGGAGAACTGCGTGCTGATCGCGTGGGAGCCGAGGGCGCGAGCTTGGAGGAGCGGGATGGCTTGGGGCAATCGGCCGGCCGGCGTGGTCGTGTCGTCGCTGCTGGAGTTGTTGAAGCCGTAGCTGAGTTGCTGGAGTTTTTCGCGACCGAAGGCAGCCGAAAGGATTTCGCCGGAGTCGGTCGTTTCCCATCCGACGGCGAGTTGTTTGAGGGTGTAAATGCGATCGCCTTTGACCGCCGCAACGCTGAGGGCGTCCTTGGGGAATTGCGGCCCCGGCTTGAATCTCAGCTTCCGGGTTGGCCGCGGACCGGCCGCCGGATCGGTATCGACCGGACCATCGCCCCACTTCTCCACCACCACCCCCAGATCATCCCCCTGCATCACTCCGCGATGGGTGAACGCCCGCGACGAATAGAGCGGGATGTCGGCGAGAAAGCGGCCTCCTTTGCCATTGAGAATCTGCCCACGCGCGGACTCGTCGGAGGACGCGGTGGCGTAGAGATTCGCTTCCGCCGTGTGGGTCAGCGTGTAGTGGCCGCTGCTCGTGGCGAAGGCGCTCAGCCATTGCGTCACGTCCCAGCGCCCGCCCCCGAGCGAGCGGGCGATGGACAGCGAATGCACCGTCTGGCTTTCGCCATACCCGCGCCGCCCGACGATGCCAAACGCCAGCCCGAACGCCGCGACCACGCCGAGGAATCCGCCGATCGCCCAGCGGTAATCCATGCGCCGCGCGGTGCGCCACGCCACGGGGCCGATGACCGCGATGTAGAGAAAGGTGAGGACGTTCAGCAGCCACCATTTCACCTTGGGCCGCGTGAGCGAGGAGAGCCGCTGGTAGAGCGTGTCCTCGAAATTGTGGATCACCGCCTCCTGATTCGGCTGCTTCGCGTCGCGCGGCGGAAAGCCCCGCGCGGTCAGCGTCTCGGGCCGCAGTTCCGCGCGCGCCATGCGATGCCGCACGACCTGCCCCGCGCCCACGCGCGTGGTTTCGCCGTCGCCATTCAGCACCGCGAGCGCGTCGGTGAAAACGGGCAGCGCGCCGCCCGCGCCGTGGACGAGATGCACGGTGCCGCCGCGGCGCAGCCAGTCGAGAAAAGCGTCGCGCCGCGCCGGCTCCCAGCGCGGCAGGTAGTCGAGGATCACCGCGTCGAGGGCGTCGGTCGCGGCGACGGTCGTGGGGAAAAGCTGATCGGGAAACGCCTTGAACGCGCCGGGGCGGGCGAAGGTGTCGCCCGCATCCACCAGCCACACGCAGGCGGGCGGCCCGGTCGGGAGCTGGCGGTCGAAAGTCGCGCGCTCCTTCGCGCCCGGCCCCCAGATGAGCGAAAACTCCTCCGACCCCGAGCCGATGAAAACGTCGAACTGCACCCAGCGGGTTCCTTGCGGCCCGACGAAAACCGGCTGCACATACGCCGCCCCACGCGTCCCGCCAAAACCGAGCGTCGCTGCGAAAGTCATCGCCCCGTCAAACGTCCCGTTGCCAGGATTCGCGACCAGCATGGACACATGATTGAACCGCCCCGGCACCACGCGGCCATCGAAACCCCACAGCACCTGCCTGACCTCCAGCGCCTCCGCCCGCACCGCGCCAAGCAGCACGAGCGCCAAAAAAACGCGGAGGAAAATGCGGGGGCCGGACATGTGCGCGGGAGACTAGGCAAAACCCCGCGCGGGTTCCAAGGGGGATCGAAGGAAAGCAGCTCGGACTTCAGTCCAAAAGGGCGGGCACTTTGGACTGAAGTCCAAGCTACTTTGGAGCGCTCCGCGCGTCCGGTTCATCCAGATCGCTTTCACTCTCCGGCCGGTAAGTCCCGGTGCCCACGAGGCGCTCAAAAATGGGCGAGGCCATGAGCGTGGTGACGACCGCCATGATGACGAGCGTGGCGAAAAGCCCCTCGGAGATGATCCCGCGCTGCAGGCCGATGTTGATGATGATCAGCTCCATCAGGCCGCGCGCGTTCATTAGCACGCCGATGCCGAGCGCTTCGCGGTTCGAGATGCCGGTGGCGCGCGCCGCCAGCCAGCAGGCCACGCCTTTGCCGAGGATCGCGGCGATGAGCACCGCGCCGCACATCAGCCAGAGGAAGCCGGTATTGAGCAGGGCGATTTTCGTGTTCAGCCCCGAGTAGGTGAAGAAAAGCGGGAGCAGCAGCGCCACGGTGAGCGGCTGGATGCGCCCGATGAGATCGCGCGCCATCGCACCGCGCGGCATGGCGGCGCCCATCACGAACGCACCGAAGACCGCATGCAGCCCGATGAGGTCCGTGAACCACGCGCCCAGTGCCATCATCGCCAACCCGATGACCAGCCCGGCCTCGGACAGCACGCCGTCTTTCACCAGCCAGCCGTGCAGTCGCGCGAGTAGTGGTTTCACGAGGAAAAGCGTGACGATCACGAAGCCCGCGCCGCCGCCGATGTTCAGCCAGGCGTTGCTCCAGTTGTCGTCGAAACTGGCGAGCACCACCGCGAGGAGGCACCACGCCGTGGCGTCGTCGAGCGCGCCCGCCCCGAGCGCCACGGTGCCCATCGTGGTGCCGGAGAGTTTTTTGAAATGGATGATCCGCGCGAGCATCGGGAACGCGGTGATGCACATGGACGCGCCGAGGAAAAGCATGGCCTCGAGCAGCGAGGTTTTTTTCGGAAACAGCTCCGTGTGATGAAAGAAAACCCACGCCAGCCCCGCGCCGAGGACGAACGGCGCGATCATCCCCGCGGCGGAAACGGCGAGGGAGCTTTTGAGGCGCTTGGCCACGATGTCCGCGCGGAATTCCATGCCGACGACGAACATGTAGAGCGCCAGCCCGAGCTGCGACGCAGGGAAGAGATAGCTCTGCGTGTCGCGCGCGGATTGTGTGCGGTCCCACGGGAAAAGCCACGCCTGGGCGTCCGGCGCGAGCAGTCCGAAAAGCGACGGGCCGAGCAGCACGCCGGCGATCATTTCCGCCACCACCTGCGGCTGGCCAAAGCGCGCGGCCACCGCCCCGACCAGCCGGCAGAAAAGCAGGATGACGGCGAGCTGGAGGAAAAACTGGACGGCGAGGTGGAGGTTGTTCATGCGGTGGCGCGGACGGCTGGGCGCAGATATTGCCCGAGAGCGGCTTGGTGCGGAAACGGAAATTAGGTCGGGCAGCCGGTTCCCCTGCCGTCCGTGCAAACGCGCGACGGCTGGGAAAGTGAAAATTGCCCTTGACGATTCCTGGGCTGCGGACTACGCACGAACCCGGCAAGTGTGGCTCCAAAACGTGGCTGCGCCGGATGCCAAAAAACAAACCCTAGGTAATAGTCAATCCACCATGAAAAAGTTCCTCACCCTCCTCACCCTCACCGCATTTGCCGCCGCTCCGGCGACCGTCCTCGCGGCCAAGAAAGAAGCCACCGCCGCCGCTCCGGCAGCCGCCGCTCCGGCCAAACCAGAAGCGAAACCGGCTGAACCGGCAGTCAAGCCAGCCAAGGCGACGGGCATGTCCACGAAGGTCGATGCGATCGACGCCGCGACCAAAAGTTTCACCCACACGAACGCGGACGGCAAAGTCGTGAAGTTCAACGTGCTCGCCACCACCGAAATCAAGAACGGCGATGCCGCTGCGAAGTTTGAAGACATCAAGGTCGGCGACACCGTCAACGGCTCGCGCATCAAGAAAAACGAAGCCGGCACCGAATACGACGTGGTGAAGATCAGCAAGATCGGCGTGGTGGCGGCCAAGGAAAAGAAAGCGGCCAAGGCTGACAAAGCGGCCAAGGCAGACAAAGCGGCTGCGCCTGCTGAGCCTGCGGCACCGGCCGCCCCGGACGCGCCTGCCGCGCCCGCTGCTCCGAAGAAGGCCAAGTAAGCTCCTTCACCGCGGAACATTTCCGCAATTTGCCGAAACCGGCACCCGGTCCTTCCGGGTGCCGGTTTTCGTTTGTCGGAATCCCGCCAACAAGTCCGGCCCGGCGGGGTTGTCGGCGTGAGCGATGTCCGCCAATCCGGGAAATGCCGTAGCGCTGCCTTGCCGTTTTCCCTTTCGCGCCAATACTCCCACCTCATGCCGCCAACCACGCTTCCAACCGCCGCGCCGATCGCGTTTCCGCGCGCTGTGCCTGTGCAGACCATTCGTCCGCCGAAGAAGAACATTCCGCAGACGCTTGTTCAGAGGCAGCAAATCCTCGAGCGCGTGCGCGCCTACGTGGCCGAGCACGCGCCGGTGCCTCCGATGCCGCCGGAGGAGTTGAAAGTCCACGCCGACCGGCTCGTGGCGCAGCTCGGTTGCGAGCCCATTTACCGCGACTACATCGGCGTGCTGCTGAACAACGAAATGTGGCGCGAGCCGCTTGCTGCCGTCCCCTTCGAGCGCCGGCTGCTGCTGCTGCCGAAATGCCTGCGCGTGGAAGCGAAATGCCCCGCGCCGTTCGATGAATTCGGCCTGCTCTGCAAGCAATGCGGGCTGTGCACGATTCAGGATTTGCAGGCCGAGGCCGAGCGGCTCGGCTACGCGGTGCTCGTGGCGGAGGGCAGCGCGATCGTCATGTCCCTCATCCAGACGGGAAAGATCGAAGCCATCGTCGGTGTGAGCTGCCTGAGCGTGCTCGAGCGCGCCTTTCCCTACATGGAAGCCGCGGCCATCCCCGGCGTGGCGGTGCCGCTGCTCCAGGACGACTGCATCGACACGAACGTGGATATCGACTGGGTCTGGGACTACATCCACCTGACCAGCGACGACCAGACGCGCCGTCTCGACCTCGGCCAGCTCCGCGATGAAATCGACTTCTGGTTCACGCCGCTGAACCTCGACGCGATCATGGGTGCGGCGCAGGGCGAGACCGAGAAAATCGGGCGCGAGTGGCTGGCGCGGGCGGGTAAACGGTGGCGGCCGTTTCTCACCGTGGCCTGCTACCATGCGCTGCGCGCCACGCCCGGCGCGCCGTTGCCCGACGACCTGCGCAAGGTCGCCGTCGCCATCGAGTGCTTTCACAAAGCGTCGCTCATCCACGACGACATCGAGGACGGCGACGCCCAGCGCTACGGCGAGAAAACGCTCCACGAAGAGCACGGCGTGGCGGTCGCGCTCAATGTCGGCGACCTGCTCATCGGCGAAGGCTACCGGCTGCTCGCCTCCTGCCGCGTGAGCGCCGAGCAGAAAGTCGAGATGCTGCGCATCGCCGCCGAGGGTCAGCGCGAACTCTGCCGCGGCCAGGGCGCGGAACTCGTCTGGGCGCGCCACCCGCAGCCGCTCACCTCGCACGAGGTCGTGGATATTTTCCGCAAAAAAACCGCGCCCGCCTTTTCCGTCGCGCTCCAGCTCGGCGCGATCTACGCCGGGCAATTTGAGGAAAACGCGGAAGTCCTCGCGGCGTACAGCGAAGCCCTCGGCATCGCCTACCAAATCCGGGACGACCTCAACGACCTCGGCGCGAGCGGCGAGACCAACGACATCGCCGGCCTCCGCCCCAGCCTGCTCCTCGCCGTGGCCTACGAACGCGCCGCGCTCGAAGCCGCCGGTGCCGACAAAGCCCTCGCCGAAACCCGCGCCGCGCAAAAACTCGCGCTCGAAGCCCAATGGCGCCGCCTTTCCACCGCCGCGCCCGCCGAAACCGAGGCCCTCTACCTTTCGCTCCACGCCGACGAGCGCTGCCGCACCCTGCTCGAAGCCTACAAAGAGGAAGCCATCCGCAGCCTCCGCGACGTGGACAACGCCAACCTCAAAGGCCTCCTCCGCCGCGTCCTCGGCAAGATTTTCAACGACACGGAAATCAAAGGCTGGTGCAAGGAATTCGAGGAGAAAAACGCCGCCGGATAGCGGCTCCGCTGCAAAACAACGATCGGTCATCCTGAGCGGAGCGGAGGCTTTGCGCAGCGCAGTCGAAGGACCTCTAACTATTCCGCGGGCGGAGGGGGGTCTGGTGAGATGCGTGCGCCATCACTCCCGCCGCCGCGCCTTGACGCACCGCGCGCGGGTTGAAAAGGTGCGCGCGTCTTCGGGACCAAATCTGCAATCCTCAATCTGAAATCCTCAATGCCTCCCCGCATCCTCTCCGGCATCAAGCCGACCGGCCAGCCGCACATCGGCAATTACTTTGGCATGATGCGCCCGGCCATCGAATGGCAGGAGCGCGGGGAAGCGTTCTACTTTATCGCCGACTACCACGCGCTGACCTCGGTCTTCGATCCGGCGAAGCTCCGCGAATACGTGCGCGGCGTGGCGCTGGATTTTCTCGCCTGCGGGCTCGACCCGGCGAAGGCGGTCCTTTTCCGCCAGAGCGATGTGCCCCAGCACACCGAACTGGCCTGGCTGCTGAGCTGCCAGACGCCGATGCCGATGCTGGAAAACTGCCACGCCTACAAAGACCATCTCGCGAAGGAAAAGACGCCATCGCACGGGCTCTTTGCCTACCCGGTGCTGATGGCCGCGGACATCCTCATCTACGACTCGAACATCGTGCCCGTGGGCCGCGACCAGAAACAGCACGTCGAGGTCACGCGCGATCTCGCGCACAAAATGAACGCGCTTTACGGCCCGGTCTTTACGGTGCCGGAGGCGAGCATTTTACCCAGCGTGGAGACCATCCCCGGACTCGACGGGCAGAAGATGAGCAAGAGCTACGGCAACACCATCGAGCTTTTCCCGGAGGAAAAGGCGCTGCGGAAAAAGATCATGGGCATCGTCACGGACTCGATGCCGGTGGAGGCGCCGAAAGATCCCGCGAACTCGGCGATCGTGGCGCTCTACCGGCTCTTCGCGCCCCCGGCAGACGTGGAGCAAATGGAGGCGGATTTCCGCGCCGGCGGCGTGGGCTACGGCGATTTCAAAAAGCGGCTCTTCGGCGCGGTGTGGGAATTTTTTGCGCCGCAGCGCGCCCGGCGGGCTGAGCTGGAAGCCGACCCCGGCTACGTGGACCGCGTGCTCGCCGACGGCGCGCAAAAGGCGGGGACGCTGGCCGAAAAGGTCATGCAGCGCGTGCGCAGCGCCGTCGGCCTGCGGGCGTGAGTTTCGACCGACTGGGCGAAAACCAGTGCGCCTGAAAATTATGGAATCTTCTCATTGCGCCAACGGGCTTATTGCCTACGATTCGCGCTCTGCCAGCCCGCGGTTGGGCTGTGCTCAACAAGCCAGTCAACGTAACAAATGATGAATGATAATCCTGGAGAGAGAATGGGATCCGATCCAATCGCGTCCGAAAAAGTCGTGAACGATCGCAAAATCTTCTTTCTCGACCTCAAAGAGAATCAGCGTGGGCGGTTCTTGAAAATCACCGAAGACGTAGGTGGCCGGCGTGACACAGTCATGCTCCCCGCCCCCGCGTTTAAGGACTTTCTGGAAGCGCTCCAGCGTCTGGTCGAGTTCGAAGCCAAGCTCTAATCAGCTCGGCTCCTTCGAGGGCACCCGGGAATGGAAACCGGGCGGGTGTCGGCGGAGGGTTGAAAACTTCGGGCCGCTTCTCCCCCAAAAGAAGCGGCTCTTGTTTTGCACTGACGCTGCGGCGTGAGGATCAGGCCGCGCGGAGGTCGGCGAAGAAGAGGCGGCCAGCGCTGGTTTGCAGGGCGCTGGCGACGACGACAGGGACGGTTTTGCCGATGTGCTGGCGGGCGTGGTTGACGACGACCATGGTGCCGTCGGGCAGGTAGCCGACAGCTTGGTGGGCGTCGCGGCCTTCTTTCACGAGCGCGATGTCGAGGGCTTCGCCGGCGGCCAGGGTGGGCCGGAGCGCTTTGGTGAGGTCGTTGAGATTGAGGACGGGCACGCCTTGCAGCCGGGCCAGCGCGCAGAGGTTGCCGTCGTTGGTCAGGAGGCGGGCGTCGAGCATTTTGGCGGCGACGAGGAGGCGGGCATCCACGGGGACGGAGTCGGCGCTTTCGCTCTCATGAATGGTGACGGTGAGCGCGGGGTCGCGCTGCATTTGCTGGAGCCGGTCCAGCGCGGCGCGGCCGCGTTCGCGCTTCAGGGAATCGCCGGAATCGGCGAGGCGCTGCAATTCCTCGAGCACGAAGCGCGGGACGACGAGCGAACTGCTGAGGAAGCCGGTCGCGCAGATACTGGCGATGCGGCCGTCGATGATGATGTTCGAGTCGATGAGCAGTGGCGCGTCCTGCACGGCGGCTTGGCGGAAGCGCACATACGGGATGATGAGGGCGAATTCGTCGCGGTTGCTGCGGATGGCGAGCATCATCCCGACGTAGCTGAAAGTGGCATAGACGATCAGTCCGCAAACCCACTGCGTCTGCGGTGGGGCCACGGCGAGGATGCGGGAGGAGAGGAGCAGTTTGGCAAAAATGAACCCGACCAGCAGGCCGAAGGTGGCTGAGGAGAAAATGCGCAGCGTGATGCCGTGAACCAGCCGGTCGCCGAGCACGATGAGCAGCCCGAAAGCCAGGCCCACCGCGAGGCCAAGGAGCGGTTCATCCGCGATCATCAGCCCGCCACAGGCCGCCAGCGTGACGAAGAGCGTCCGGAGCAGATTGATGGTCAGGATCGGGGTCATGCTTGGAAGTCGGTGGCTCGCCGCGCGAGCCATCCTCTTTCCCTAGCAAACGGCGAACCATCCGCGCCGGCGGGCGCGGATATTTTACCGCGTCCGCGGGCGCGGGGGCGGGGTGGAAACTGCGGGGTCGGAAAGGGGGCGGTCCTTGTAAAAGAGCACCCCGGAGCGCCGCATGTTGGCGACCAGCGTTTTGAAATTCTCGGCCGTTTGCTTGTCGGAAATCAGCATGCCGAGGGTGCCTTCGCCCGCCGTCGCTTTCTTGACCAGAATATTGGCGGAGTCCGACACCTTGCGGAAGTCGCCCAGCGCCAGTCGCACGTCGCCAGCCACGCCGTCCACGGTCTTGAGAGTGGTTTTCGTGGCTTCCACAGCCTCGCCGGTCTTGGCCACCACGGCGTCGAGATTTTTGGAAGTCTGCGCGAATCCGGCGGCCGAGGTTTTTAGATTGGCGAATGTTTCCTCCAGGTTGCTGAGATTTTTGTCGGAGAGCAGCCGCTCGTTGATCCTTTTCGTGGTCGTGTGCAGTTCGTCGAGTTGCGAGTTGAGCTTGCGCAGCACTTCCTCGTTCATCGTGTCGATCATCCGCCCGCCTTTCGCAGTCAGCTCATCGATCCCGCTGGCCCGCAAGCCCGCAACCGTCTCGCCCGATTGCACGAAGTCGTCGGGGGCGATTTCCAGCGGCGGCACCACGTCCACGAACGAGTCGCCGAGCATGCCGCTGGTGCGGATGACGTAGGTCGATTTGCGGGGAATCTTCACGCCACTCCGGATCGCGAGATTGACAGCCACCGAGTAGGAATCGCCATCCAGCTTCGGCGCCTCTGTGACGTTGCCCACCCGGGCTCCCGAGAGGAGCACGTCGGAGCCTCTGACCAGTCCGCTGGCATTCGGAAACTTCACGATGATCGGGTAGCCGTCGCTCATGTTCTTGCGCCCGAAAGTCACGATCATGGCGGCGACAAACGTGAGTCCGATCACGAGGAATATCCCCACTGTTATTTCCGTGCGCTTATGTTCGGTGCTCATGGGTTGCGGCCAGCTAGCTGATGTCGCCGGAACGGCCCTCGATGAAGTCCGTGAGGACCGGGTCGGTCGCGGCCTTGAGAGCTTCCACCGTGCCATGAAAGTAGATGCCGCCCTCGTGTAGAAACGCGATCCGGTCGGCGGTGGTGAAGGCGGTCCTCATGTCGTGCGTGACGACCACGGAAGTCACGTGGAGGCGCTTTTGCAAGCGACGAATCAGGTGGTTGATCGAGTCCGAGGCGATCGGATCGAGCCCGGTCGTGGGTTCGTCGTAGAGGATGCAGGCCGGGCGGCCGACGATGGTGCGCGCGAGACCCACGCGCTTGCGCATGCCGCCGGAGAGCTTCTCCGGCATCTTCTTTTGCTCGCCCGCGAGGTCCACCATGTTCAGCGCCTCGGCCACGCGGTCACGGATCTCGCCCTCGTTTTTCACGCCCGCCTCCCGCAGTGGAAAGGCGAGGTTGTCCTCCACGTTCATGGAGTCGAAAAGGGCCGCGCTTTGAAAGAGCATGCCGATTTTTTTGCGGATGCCGCCGAGCTTCCGTTCCGGCAGGCGGCTGATCTCCTCACCCTCGACCCAGACCTCGCCGGCGGTGGGTTGGAAAAGGCCGATGAGATGCTTGAGCAGCACGCTTTTTCCACAGCCCGAGCGCCCGAGGATGACGCAGGTCTCGCCGGTGGCGATCTCGAGGTCGATGCCGCGCAGCACTTGCTGGCTTCCGAGGGTTTTCGTGAGCTGGCGGATCGAGATCATGCGCGGCTACCGACCATACGGGAAAAGCATGTTCAGCAGGAAGGTCAGGAAGAAATTCGAGATCAGGATCGCCAGCGAGCTGATGACCACCGCCTCGGTCGGCGCGCGCCCGACACCGACCGCGCCCTCCTTGGCCGTGAGGCCCTGGTGGCAGCTCACAAAGGCGATGATGACGCCGAAGCAGAAGGCTTTGCAGAGCGCCATCTTGATGTCGCGGGGGCCGACGAAGCGGATGAGGTTCTCGAGGAAATAAGGCCCCGAAATATCGAGCACGTGGACGCCGACGAGGTAGCTCGCGCAGATGCCGAGGCCGATGCTTTCCGCCACGAGCAGCGGCATGGAAAGGACCAGCGCGAGCACGCGCGGCACGGCGAGGTAATCAATGGGATGGACGGCGAGCGAGCGCAGCGCGTCGATCTGCTCGGTGACCTTCATCGTGCCGATCTCCGCCGCGATCGACGCGCCCACCCGGCCGGCGACCATGAGGCCGGTGAGCACCGGGCCGAGTTCCCGGAAGAGCGACACTGCCACGACCGAACCGGTCGCCGATTTCATGCCGAGCGTGGAGAACTGGAAGAAGGTCTGCGCCGTGAGCACCGCGCCCGTGAACATGCCGGTGACGATGACCACAAACTGCGAACGCCAGCCCACTTCCACGATCTGCCGGGCAAAGAGCCGCCAGCGAATCGGGGCCACGACCACGGAGACGCACGTCTCGGAAACGAGCGCCGCAATTTCACCGAAATACTGGAAGAGTGAGAGCGTCAGGCGCCCGAGTGCCGTAACCATGCAGAGCGCGCGAAGCTAGCGGCGGCGGCGCGCCTTGTCCACTGCGCGCGGCCCAGCGCGGCGGTCGCGAATTTCCTACAGGTCGCCGATGCGGATCGGCTGGGTTTTGCTCTTGGGATTCAGCTCCGACGGCACCGCGCCGACGACGCGTGGCTCCAGCCCGAGTTTGCGGAAAATCGCACGGATTTGCTGGATGCTCAGCGTGGGCTCCTCGAAGTCGAGATACACGATGTCGTGGTTGCTATCGACCTTGTAACGGAGCCCCGGGACAGTCTCGAACTCGTGGTCCAATTCGAGGATTTTCTCGAGTTGTCTCACACCGGCGGCGTAAATTTCGACCTCGATCATAATGCGTCTGAACTGTGCCCGGACGGTAAGGTTGCGAGTCTTCGATTGGCAACCCCTATTTGGCTGACCGCGCCGGAGCCTGCGGCGTCAGATGAAAAGCTCGGACTGACCCGCGCCGGGGGCACGTGCGGCTTGCAGGGCGGCGACGGCATGGCGCAGTTGCTCGCGCGTGAAACGCTTTTTGATTCCCTCAATGGCGGCGGTGGCGAGCACGTCGCAGCGTTCATTGCCCGCGTGGCCGGCGTGGCCTTTCAACCACCGCCAATGCACGTGGTGCCGTGCCGCCGCCGCGTCGAGCGCCCGCCAGAGATCCTCGTTTTTCACTGGTTGCTTCGTCGTGGTCATCCAGCCGCGCGCTTTCCACGCTTTGATCCATTTCGTGATGCCGTCGCGCAGGTAGGTCGAGTCGGTGAAAAGATCGACCTCGCACGGTTCGGTGAGCGCTTCGAGCGCGGCGATGGAAGCACGCAGCTCCATCCGGTTGTTCGTCGTCGCCGCCTCCCCGCCGCTGACTTCCTTCGTCCGTCCGCCGTACTCCAGCACTGCCGCCCACCCGCCAGGGCCGGGATTGCCCTCGCAACCCCCGTCGGTGTGGATGGTGATCTTTTTCAAGCTGCTCACCCGATTCGCACCGCGCGCGTCTTGTCGAGCTTGAGCACGTCGCCTGGCTGAAAGGCCGGCGTCGCTTTCGGATCGGTGACCTTTTCCTCCCGGAGCTGCACGCTGCCCTGCTCCACGAGCCGCCGCGCGTCGCCGCGGGATTTCGCGATCTGAAAACCCTGCGCATACGCCGCCACGACCGCCGAGACGATGTCGCCCGCGACGCCAGCCAGCGTCAGGATCGGCAGCTCCGCGCTCGCCAGATCGCGCTTGCTGAAACGCGTGTTGAAATCCTCCAGCGCCGCCGCGCCCGCGTCCGCGCCGTGGTAGCGCTCGACGATACGCCGCGCGAGCTGCTTCTTCGCATCCATCGGGTGTCCGTCCGGCACGGTCTCGCCGAGGAGCAGCAGGTAGTAGCGCGCCATCAGCTTGTCCGAGATGCTCATCAGCTTGCCGAACATCTCCACCGGCGGTTCGTTCACGCCGACATAGTTACCGAGGCTCTTCGACATCTTCTGCACGCCATCGAGCCCCTCGAGCAGCGGCATGAGAAAGACGACCTGCTGCGGCTGTCCCTCCTCACGCTGCAGATCGCGTCCCACGAGAATGTTGAAAAGCTGATCCGTCCCGCCGATTTCCACGTCCGCCTTCACCACCACCGAGTCCCATCCCTGCATGATCGGATACTGGATTTCGTGCAAATGCACCGCCTCACCACGGTCAATGCGGTTCTTGAAATCCTCCCGCTGGAGCATCTGCTGGAGCGTCACGCGTGCGTTCAGTTTCATCACCTGCTCAAAGGTCATCATCTCGAACCACTGGCCATTGAAGACCGTCTGCGTGCGTTGCGGATCGAGGATCTTGAAAGCCTGCGCCTGAAAACTTTTCGCGTTGGCCATGATCGCGTCGTGCGAAAGCTGCGGGCGGGTTTTCGAGCGGCCCGTGGGGTCGCCGATCATCGCGGTGAAATCGCCGATGATCAGAATCGCCTGGTGCCCGAGATCCTGAAACTGCCGCAGCTTTTGCAGCGCCACGGTGAACCCGAGGTGAATGTCCGGCGCGGTCGGATCGACACCGAGTTTGACATTCAGTGGACGCCCGAGTCGCAGCTTGGCCAGCAATTCCTCGTCGTTGAGGATTTTCGCGGAACCGCGTTTGAGGATTTCGAGCTGCTCTTCGGGCGACGGCATAAGGCGTTGCCCAATTGCCATAAAGGCCGCGCCGCGCGCGAGGCGAGCAGGAAAATGCCCGCCGCCGGAATCGCCGCCTACTTGCTCTTGTTCAGCAGCTCGCGGATGTCCTCGATCGTGAGCTGTTTCATGGTGCTGTATTTCTCGACCGAGGTGCCGCCGCTCGAAGCGGTCTGCCCGGTCTTGCGCCAGTCGCCCATCGTCACGGGATCCACCGCCTGCCGGAGCTTCCCGCGCTCCTTCCCGAGAAAGTCGCGCTGGCCGTCGTGGAGGTCGTGTACCGGCGAGGTCTTGTTGGCATCTGGCGATTCCTTCGTCGCCGCCGTCTTGGTCGCCGCGGTCTTCGTGGCATAGGGGTCGCCCGTCCGCGCCGCCTGCGTGGCAAAAAGCATCCGCCCCGCGCTGGCGGGTTTCGCCCCGGCAAAATCCCGCGTTTCAAAACTGCGCGGGCTGGCCTTTTGCGTGAACTGAAACGCCTTCGTCTGCGCCGACCCCGTCGCGTAGGTCCGCCCGCCCACGGCGTGCCGGCTGGGATCGAATCCCTTGTGCGGATCGTAAACCACGATCTCCGCGCCGCGCGCCGAAGCGATGTCCGTGCCCGTGACCGTCTGCATCCGCCGCTGCTCCACGACCCGGGAGTTTTCCTGCACGAGCTTCGCCTCCTGCTGGGCCAAGCGCTTTTCCGCCGACGCGCAGCCCGCGAAAAGCAGGATGAGCAGCAACGGGATGGGGAGGACGAAACGCACGCGCGAGCAGTGCCACACCTCGCCGGGACTGGCAAGGAGGCGATTCCCGCGACTCACGACGCGACCAGCCGCAGATTTGGGTCGATGTCGTCGGTGAGTGAGGAAGTTTCGCCAGCGGCGAGTTTGAGGGTGGCGACGTAGCCGATCATGGCGGCGTTGTCGGTGCAGAGGGTGGGTTCGGCGATGAGCAGTTCGAGTTCGCGCGCCCAGCAGGTGGCGCGGAGTTTTTCCCGCAGCCGGGTATTGCAACTCACGCCGCCGCTCACGGCGATCAGTTCGCGTCCGGTGGTGGCGGCCGCGCGCAGCGTTTTCGCCACGAGCACGTCCACGACGGCTTCCTGGAAGGAGGCGCACACGTCGGGCAGGCTGATGTCGCCCAGCTTCGGGAGGAGGTAGCGCACGGCGGTTTTCAGCCCGCTGAAGCTGAAGGCGAAGTCGTCCGAGTGCAGCATGCTGCGGGGAAAAGCCACGCGTGCCGGGTCGCCGCTTTCCGCGAGGCGATTCACGTTTGGGCCGCCGGGGTAGGGGAGGCCGAGGAGCTTGCCCACTTTGTCAAAAGCCTCGCCGGCGGCGTCATCCTGCGTCTGGCCGAGCAGGCGGTAGCGGCCAAAGGCCTCGATCTCGACGAGCAGCGTGTGGCCGCCGCTGACGATGAGCGCGACCGCCGGGCGCACGCCCTCGCGGGTCCCGAAAAAAGGCGAGAGCAGGTGGCCTTCGAGGTGGTTGATCGCGAGCCACGGTTTGCCGTGCGCGATGGCGAGGCCCTTCGCGGCGGACGTGCCGATCATCAGCGAACTCGCCAGACCCGGCCCGCACGTGGCGGCGAAGGCGTCGATGTCATCCAGCGTGACACCCGCGGCGGCGAGCGCCCGCGCGATGACCGGCTCGAGCGCGCGCAGATGCTCGCGCGAGGCCACTTCCGGCACCACGCCCCCGAACGGCGCGTGCGTGGCGATCTGCGAAGCCACCTCGCTCGCTAGAAGAGCCCCGCCGCGCAGCACCGCCGCCGCGGTTTCGTCGCACGAAGTTTCCAGCGCGAGAACCGTGCGATCGCCAATCACTTCTTTCCGCCCTTCTCCGCGTAGATCATCACGCCCTTCAGGGCATCGACCGCGCGCTCGAGCTGCGGGTCGCGAAAATTCGCGAGTTCTTTCCGCTCGGATTCGCTCATCGAATCCTCGCGGCGCTGGAGCATGAGCATGCGCTCCTGCTCGGGCGTGAGCGTGGCGCGGATGGTGGGCGCCACGCCGACCTCGTGGATGACCTGTTTGCTCGGCGTGTAGTATTTCGCCGTGGTCAGCCGCATCGCCGAGCCGTCCTGGAGTTGGATGACGCTTTGCACGGAGCCTTTGCCGAAAGTGGTCTCGCCCACAATGATCGCGCGGTTCAGATCCTTCAGCGCGCCGGCCACGATCTCCGAGCCGCTGGCCGAGCTGGTGTTGGTCAAAACGGCGAGCGGAAATTGCGGGCGGGGCTTCACTTTGTCGGCCGTCCGGTAGGAGCGACTCTGCGACGCCACGCGACCTTCCGTGGACGCGACGACCGTCTTCGGCGGGAGAAATTGTCCGGCCACATCCACCGCGGAATTGAGCAACCCGCCGGGGTTGTAGCGCAAGTCGAGCACCAGGGCCTGCATCCCCTTTTTCTCCAGCTCATCGAGCTTCTTCCCGAGATCCTCGGCGGTCGGGACGTTGAACTGCGTGATGCGCACGTAACCGACTTTGAACTCCCCGCCGATCTCCGCCGGCAGGATTTTTGCGTCCTTCACGCTGGCGACCTTGATGGTCTCCCGCACCATCGCGAAATCTTTGATCTCCTTGGTCGCGGGTCGCAAAATGGTCAGCGTGACTTTCTGCCCGGCCTCGCCGCGCAGCAGCTTGATCGCTTCATTGAGGTCCATGCGCTCCGTCGGTGCACCGTCGATCTTGATGATCTGGTCATTCGGCAGCAGCCCCGCGCGAAAGCCCGGCGTGTCCTCCATCGGCGTCACGATGATGAGCGCGCCTTCGCGCTGGGAGACGACCACGCCCAGCCCGCCGAAGCGGCTGTTGGTGTCGTCCTGCATGCCTTTGAAATCCTGCGGCTCCATGAACTGCGAATGGGGATCGAGCTGGCTGAGCATGCCCCGCATCGCCGCGTGCGTCAGCGCCTCGTAGCCGACCTTCTTTTCATCCACGTAATCCTGCCGCACGAGCTGCATCGCCCGCGCGAAAATGGCGATACTCGCGTAGCCCGAGTCGTCCTTCTCCTGCGCCCCGACGGCCTGGTAAACGCGCAGGCCGACCGCCACGTTAAAGATCACCAGCACGAGGAGGAGACTTTGGAAAAGCCGCTTTTTCATGGCCGGGAGACTAGCACGCGACCCCGCGATGTAAATGCAGGCCGGAACTCACAACGAACGGCACCCGGGAATTTTGCCCCTACAGCCCAGCATTGAGAAACAGCGCATGCGCCGCGCGAATCTGCGCCACATTCGGCATTGCCACGGCTCGGCCGAACCGTTTCAGTCTGCGCCCGTGTTGCGAAAAATTCTTCGTCCGCTCCTCGTGGCCAGCCTGCTGGCCGGTTGGGTTGCCATGCGCGCTCAGGCGCAGGAGACCACTCCGCCGGCGCTCGGCATCATCGTCAGTGTCGCCGACCAGCGGCTCACGGTCGTGCGCGACGGCGGGTGGGTCGCGAAATACCGCATTTCCACCTCGCGCTTCGGCATCGGCGATTCTCACGGCAGCTACAAGACGCCGCTCGGCCAGTTCCGCGTCTGCGACAAAGTGGGCGAGTCGCTGGCCAGCGGCACCGTGATCCGGCACCGCGTAGCGACCAGCGAGGTGCTGCCGGTGAACGCCGCGGGACGCGATCCCATCGTCACCCGCGTGATCTGGCTCGAGGGTCTCGAAGAGCAGAACCGCAATGCCAAGTCGCGCGGCATTTATATCCACGGCACCACTGAGGAAAAGTGGATCGGCAAACCGGTGAGTTGGGGCTGCGTGCGCATGCGTTCGGGCGATGTCGTGGAAATGTTCACGCACATCCCGGTCGGCACGCGGGTCGCGATCATCGCCGGGAAACAGCCCAAGCTCGGCAAATACGTCCCGCAGCCGCCGGTCATCATCGCCAGCAATTCCGCCGTCCCGGAATACGCGCCCGAAGTTGCGCCGAAAAAACCCGAGCCGCAGCCGCGCGTCGCCGCAAACAGCCAGCGCCTCGCGCCGATCGCTGCCGGACCCGGCGCCACCCCCGGCGATCCCGGTGCCGCCCAGGCCCTGCGCGGGAGTATTCTTGCCGCCGGCCTGCCGGGCGCCCCGCAGAAAGTCGGCCCGCTCAAGCAGGACAGTATGAAGTTCCAATCCTGGTCGGCCGTCACCTCCCGCGAACCGGACAACAGCAGCAAGACCGCCGGCACGCACTGACCCTTGTTATTTCCACTCCCATGAAAACCCTGCGCCTCCTGCTCGCCACCTGCACCCTGCTCATGACCGCCTCCCTTTTTGCCGACGACGCCAAGCTCTACACCATCCCGCTCAAGGACATCGACGGGAAGGACGCCACGCTGAAAACCTACGCCGGCAAGCCGCTGCTCATCGTCAACGTGGCGTCGCAGTGCGGCTTTACGAAGCAGTATACCGGGCTCGAAGCCGTCTGGCGCAAATACAAGGATCAGGGCCTCGTCGTGCTCGGCTTTCCGTGCAACGACTTCGGCGCGCAGGAGCCCGGGACCACGGCGGAGATCAAGCAGTTCTGCTCCACGAAGTTCGACGTGACCTTCCCGCTCTTCGACAAACTCCACGTCAAAGGCGACGGGCAGCACCCGCTCTACGCCGCGCTGACCGGCCCGGAATCCCCCGCGCCCGGCCCCGTGAAATGGAACTTCGGGAAGTTTCTCATCGGTCGCGACGGCAAAATTCTCGCCCGCTTTGAATCCAAGGTCGCGCCGGACTCGGCGGAACTGAGCAAGGCGATCGAAGACGCCCTGGCGGCGAAGTAGCGAGCGGAGCGGCGCACTCCAGGGGGCCGAACTCCACGGGCGCGTCGCGTCCGATCGAGAGCTATTTTAGGTCGGGATATTCCACCTCCGCAGTCAGCCGCAGAGCGCTGCCGATTTTTTCGTAGCGCGGGTTGCGGAGGTGGGGCGCTTCTTTCGTCGAGCCGACGCCGCGGCCGCCGATCGCGGGAACCGGGCCGCCGCAGAGCAGCGGGGCAAGGTAGAAATGGACACGGTCCACGAGCCGGCGGTCGAAGGCGTCGCCAAGCACGCGCCCGCCTCCTTCGATGAGCACGCTGGTGACCTCGCGCCGGCCGAGTTCGTGCAGCACGGCGCGGAGACTTTTCCCGCGGAAGACGAGCGTGCGGTCGCAGTGCGCGTCGGTGAAAACGTGGGATTTCGCCGGCAGGTCGCCACTGCGGGTGACGATGATCCGCCACGGCTGGAGGGCACCGGGGACGCCGCGGACGGTCAGGCGCGGGTTGTCGGCGCGAAGCGTCTGCGCGCCGATGAGGATGGCATCGACCTGCGCGCGCAGCCGCATCGCATCGGCACGCGCGGCGGCGCTGGTCAGCCACTGGCCTTCGCCGGGCGGGCGGGTGAGGCGGCCGTCGAGCGACAGGCCCGCTTTGGCGATGACCAGCGGCCGCCCGGTGACGATCCACTGGTTGAAGCCGACATTCAGCTCGCGGCACGCGCTTTCCAAAACGCCCGCCGTGACCGCGAGGCCTGCCGCGCGCAACAGCCCCACGCCGCGCCCGGCGTGTGCGGGATTCGGATCGAGCGTGCCGATGACCACGCGCGCGAATCCGGCGCGGATGATCGCGTCCACGCACGGGGGCGTGCGTCCGTGCGTCGAGCACGGTTCGAGCGTGACGCAGAGCGTCGCGCCGCGCGCCATGGCGGGATTTTTCAGCTCGCCCAGCGCTTCGATCTCCGCGTGCGGGGCGCCCGCCCGGCGGTGAAAACCGCGCGCCACGATCCGCCCGCCGCGCACGATGACCGCGCCGACGGCGGGATTCGGGCTCGTGTGACCCACCCCGCGGGCCGCTTCGCGCAGAGCCGCGCGCATGAATTTCTCGTCGTGCATGCGCGTGGTTTAAGCCTTGCGCGGGGAAGTTTGAATCCGGAACTTCGCGCCGTGTCCCTCAGCCTGCGCGACAAGCAAAGCCTCTACCACAGCCTCGGGCAACTCGTGCGCTCGGGCATCGCGATACCCGCCGCGCTGGACACCCTCGCCCGCAGCTCCCGCGGCGGCCTGCGCCAGCTCATCCGCCGGGTGAAAGGCGGCGTGGGCGGCGGGCTGACCGTCGGCGAAGCCTTTGCCCGACAGCGTCCGGCGGTGGGCGAGATGGAGGTCGGCGTGATCGCGGCGGTGGAGCGCGCGGGCAAACTGGAGCGCGGCCTGGCGCAGCTTTCGGACTACTTCGGCGCGCTGGCCCTGGCCCGGGAGAGCGTGCTGAAAAAGTGCCGCTATCCGGCCTTCGTGCTGCACCTCGGGGTGTTCGTCTTCGGTTTGAAAACGCTGCTTTTTGGCGGCGGGCTCATGCCGTTTCTGCGCGAGACGCTCGGCCTCCTCGCGCTGCTCTACGGCGTGGTGCTGGTGGTCGCGCTGCTCGTGCCGCTGCTCCGCTCCGCCGGCAGCGCGAGTGCATCCGTGGATGCGCTGCTGCGCCTGCTCCCGCTCGTCGGCGGCATCCGCCGCGCACTTTCCACGGCCCGCTTTTGCGCGACCTACGAGATGCAGCTCGACGCCGGGATCAATGTCATCGACGCGCTGCAGGCCGCGCAGCGGGCGAGCCAGAGCGGGCTGATCCGCGCGACCGTGACGCGGGCGATTCCCGAGGTGCGCGCCGGGGCGCAAGTCGGCGGGCTGCTCGCGGTCGGCGGGGCCTTTCCCGAGGCGATGATCCGCGGCTTCTGCGTGGGCGAGCAGACGGGTGAACTCGATGCCGAACTCAAACGGCTGGCCGCGGAATACCAGGCCGACGGATTGGCCCGACTCGACGCACTGGCCGAGTGGCTGCCGCGGCTGCTCTACATCGCCGTCGTGATCTACGTCGGCTATGGAGCGGTGACTTTCTATAAGAGCTATCTCGATCAGGCGATGAGCCTGCTGGATGGCAACTGAACAGACGCGTCATCCCGCCGGAATTTCCTTTGGACGCCCGCTGGGGGCTGTCTAAGTTGCCGACCCAATTTTCCGTATGGCTACTACGTTCGCGAACCGCTTCAACGCTGACCTGCTCGACCAGAACTACGAAAGCTGGCGCCGTGATCCGGCTTCGGTCGATGCGCACTGGGCGGCGTTTTTCGAGGGCTTCGAGCTGGGCTCCGTGCGTCCGCAGAATGGTGCGGTGTTGGGCCCGGTCGAGGATCCGCTCCAGCCGCGCGTGGACGGTCTCGTTTACGCCTACCGCACGCTCGGGCACACCATCGCGAACCTCGATCCGCTGGCCCACGAGCGTCCGCAGAATCCGCTGCTGAGCCTGCGCGAGCTGGGCTTTGGCGAGCAGGACCTCGATCTGCCGGTGAGCACGAAACACTTCCTCGGCGGGCAGCGCGTGAAACTCCGCGAGATGATCGCTGCGCTGGAGCGGATTTACTGCGGGGCGATCGGCGCGGAGTTCATGCACATCCAGAATCCGCGTGTGCGGAACTGGCTGCGGGAGAAAATGGAGAGCCGCCCGGCGGATTCAGCCGTGCCGACGGATTTGCAAATACGGATGCTGCGGGAGCTGGCGAAAGTCGAGAGCTTCGAGCATTTCCTGCACACCAAATATCAGGGGCAGAAACGCTTTTCGCTCCAGGGCGGCGAGGCGCTCATCACCGCGCTCTACGGTCTGCTGGAAAATTGCCGAGGGCGCGGCGTGGAGGAAATCTGCATGGGCATGGCCCATCGCGGGCGGCTCAGCGTGATCGCGGAGTTTCTGCGCAAACCGTTCAAGTTGATGTTCGCGGAGTTTTCCGAGAACTACATGCCGAACACCGCGGCGGGCGACGGCGACGTGAAATACCACCTCGGCTACGTGGTCACGCGGAAGCCGAAGACCGGTGGCGAAGTCGTGGTGCGCCTCTCGGCTAACCCGAGCCATCTCGAAGCGGTGAACCCCGTGGTCATGGGCATGACCCGCGCGCGGCAGCGCATCCTCCAGGACACCGAGGAGCGCGCGAAAGTGCTGCCCGTGCTCATCCACGGCGACGCCGCGTTTGCCGGGCAGGGCGTGGTCGCGGAGACGCTGAACATGTCGCAGCTCCAGGGCTACCGCATCGGCGGGACAATCCACCTCATCGTGAACAACCAGATCGGTTTCACCACGCTGCCCGCCGACGCGCGCTCGACGCAGTATTGCACGGACGTGGCGAAGATGATCGAGGCCCCGATTTTCCACGTGAACGGCGACGACCCGATCGCGGTGCGCTTTGTCTCCGAGCTGGCGCTGGAGTTTCGCCAGACCTTCAAGCGCGACGTGGTCATCGACATCTTCTGCTACCGCCGCTATGGCCACAACGAGGCCGACGATCCCGTGTCCACGCAGCCCACGATGTATCGCGACATCGCCACGCATCCGAGCGTGGGCACGCTGCTGAAACAGCGGCTGCTCGGCGCGGGCGTGATCACCGCGGAGGACGAGGCGGCTTTGGAAAAGGAAATGGCGGAGCGCCACGAAAAGGCGCTGGCGATCGTCAAGGCGGCGGAGCAGGACGAGACGATCAATAGCTTCTCGGAATCGACCGCCGTGCCTCAGCCGCCCTATTCGCACGCGCCGGTGGACACGGCGGTGCCGAAGAAGAATCTCGCGAAGATCGTGAAGGCGCTGACGACCGTGCCGAAGGGCTTCGACATCCAGCCGAAGCTGCGCAGTTTCCTGCTCGAAAAGCGCGCGAAGGCCTGGGCGAACGGCGGTCCTTTCGACTGGGCGTATGCCGAGTCCCTGGCGATGGGTTCGCTACTCATGGAGGGCATCCCGGTGCGGCTCAGCGGCCAGGATTGCCGACGCGGGACGTTCAGCCAGCGCAACTCGTATCTCTACGACCAGACGACCCGCGAACGCTGGTGCCTGCTCAAACACATCACCGACGACCAGGCGCGGATTTGCATCTACAACTCGCTGCTCAGCGAGGCGGGCGTGCTCGGTTTCGACTACGGCTACTCGCTGAATTACCCCGACCTGCTCTGCATGTGGGAGGCGCAGTTCGGCGACTTCGCCAATGGCGCGCAGGTCATCATCGACCAGTTCATCGCGTCGGCGGAATCGAAGTGGCAGCGCCCGAGCGGCCTCGTGCTGCTGCTCCCGCACGGCTACGAGGGCCAGGGCCCCGAGCACTCCTCCGCGCGGTTGGAGCGCTTCCTCCAGCTTTGCGCCGAGGACAACATCCAAGTCTGCAACCTGACCACGCCCGCGCAGTACTTCCATGTGCTGCGGCGGCAAATGAAGCGCGCTTTCAAAAAGCCGCTCATCCTGATGACGCCGAAGAGCATGCTGCGCCTCGAAGCCGCCGCCTCGAAGGTCGAGGACTTCACCAATGACCGTTTCCACGAAATCCTCCCCGGCCCGCTCCCCGACAAGCCGGAGAAGGTCAAGCGCGTCATCTTTTCCACCGGCAAAGTCTATTACGACCTCCTGAAATTCCGGGACGAAAACCAGATCGCCAACATCGCGCTCATCCGCATCGAGCAGCTCTACCCGCTCGACGAAGTGCAGCTCAAAGCCGAGATCGCCCGCTTCCCCAACGCCCGGACCTTTGTCTGGTGCCAGGAGGAATCGCAAAACATGGGCGCGTGGAATTTCATCGGCTGGCAGCTCCGCCGCATGCTCGAAACCGCCGTCTGGTACGCCGGTCGCGCCGGCAGCGCCAGCCCCGCGGTCGGCTCCCTCGGTAACCACAAGCGCGAGCAGAAGCAGCTCATCCAGGACGCGTTCACGCTGGGCTGAAAATTCCTTGCCCGAGAGCGCGGGCCGCTCATAGTAGCGCCCTGTTTTTTCCCGGACGCAGATCGGCTCCGCCGGAAAATGCCAGGGTAGCTCAGTGGTAGAGCGGGGGACTCATAAGCCCTAGGTCGGGAGTTCAATCCTCCCCCCTGGTACCCATCGTTCCGGCAGGGAGGGCTGGCGCTTTTTACATCTCCCGGGCCCACGTCGGCCGCTGGCGGAGGTGGTAAAGCATCTCGCCGGCTTTCGGCACGAGGAGCACGCCTTCGTCCTCGCGGTCGGCGAAGTCTTCCACGCGGATCGTGGCCGGGTCACGGTAGCCGAGGTGGATCTCCTCGCAAATCTCGCGCGGGATGCCGGTGGCGAGCGTCACGCGGATCCGGCACTTTTCCACGCCGCCCTCGTAGGTGCCGATGCCGCGGACGTGGGTGCTGTGGGCGAGCGTGCCCCAGGGCACGTCCTGGAATTTGTCCCACTGCCGCAGGAAGTAATCGCGGCAGTGGTAGCCGATCTGCCGGATGAGGTGCCCGTGCGTGAGGCTGATCTCGTGAATGTGCGGCGCGTAGATGATCAGCTCCCCGCCGTCGGCCACGACCGGCTCCAGCTTGTACATGCACTTTCCGCCGACCCACAGCTCGTCATACATCTTCGGCGCGCAGCTCAGCACGGTGTGAAACGGGCGGTCCTTGTATTCGATGTGCAGCTTTTTCGAGAGTTCGGAAGCCTCATCCCAAGCACCCTCCGGCGTGCCGATGAAAAGCCCCGCGAGCTGCGCGTGATCCACGACCATGCACAGGCAGAGCTTCGGCACAGTGACCATCGCGCCCACGCGATCGACCACGCGACGCACCGGCGTCCACTTGTTGCCGATGATCATCGGGTTCGTCACCACGGCGCCGAGCCAGTGGAAAAAATTCAGCACCTCCGCGCCGCTGATGCCGGGAAAGAGGTATTTGTTTCCGCCGGAAAAGCCCACGACCTCATGCGGGAAGACCGGCCCGCAGATGACGAGTTGGTCGTAGTCGAAGATGCGCGCGTTGATCTTCACCGGCACCTCCATTTCGAGGAGCCCGTCGGTCAGCGCGCGGGTGTCGTCGAGCGTGAGGTCGCCGATGTGGCGCAGCGCGGCTTCATTATCCCACTCGTGATTGAAAAAGCGCACGCCCGCGTAAGCCGTGAGTCGCTCCTCGGCGGTGATCTCCAGCCGCGCGCAAATCGCCTCCTCGCTCAGCGGCTGATGCGTGCCGAGCGCGATCATCACGTCGAAGTTCTTCACCACGCCGCCGATCTGCGCATGCAACCCGGCGAAGAGCATCCCAAGCGGACAAGTCCGCGTCGCATCCGGCACGATGAGCAGGATTCTTTTGTCGCGGTAATCCTCCGCCGGACACGCCTGCGCGATCAGCACCAGGGCCTGCGCGGCGTCGAGACTGGTTCCGCCCGGGGCGATGTGGGAGAGCGTGGTGGACATGGAAAAGGACTCGCACAAACGCTTGGAGGCTCAAAGGGGTTTTCCTGCGGCTGTGGCCCGAGTGCATGCCTGTCGCGCGGTCAGCGCCCGAACGCCTCGTGCAGCCTCGCCATGTCGCCAGCCTCCCGGATCTGCGCCGCAGCGGTCGCACGGAGTCGATCGATCGCTTTCCCCGGCAGACTGAAATTTGTCCCGACGCGCCGCAGATATTCCCGCTCCGCCTGGTCCTTCATGTTTTGGAAATTCACTTCGATGTGGTAAAAATCGGCCTTGTTCAGCTTCGGTGCGGAGCCACCGGTGAGCTCCGCAAACTCCTTCGCGATCGTTTGGTTCTGCCGGGAGGATGCGAAATAGTCGGAGAGATACTGCACGGTTTCGTCGTGCCGACGGAGAGCATGCCGAGCACTCCCGGCGCATTCTTTTTGCGATCCCACGGACTGAGCGAGTCGGTCTTCGCATGCACCGTGATGACGACGAGGGGTTTGATCTTCGTGTTGAGCAGCCGCTTCATGCTCCAAAGGTTTTGCGCCGAAGTCATGGCGTAGGCGGGGCCGCGCAGGCCGATGTTGGCGGAAAGTCCGCCGTCGAGCAGATGGATGTAAGGGCGGCTTTTTTCTTCGGAGTTCCGTCGATGTAAGACTTCCCCGCCGTCGCATCGGTAAACTCGCGCGGAGCGAGTTCGCGCTCATCGAGCAGGCGGCGTTTGCGGCCACCGATCGTCAGCGTCGTATCCCGCAGCTCCGCGAGCGCGCCGTAGGAAAGCGCTGCCGCCCGCGTGCCGCCGCCGGAGAAGGCGAGGATCACGAACAGTTCATCGGAATTTCCCGCGTGCGGCGGCGTCTCGAAGCGATACCCCGCCTGCGGATCTTGCGTTTTGAGCGGCGCGTTCACGCAATGATGCGCGCACCCGGGCACCAGGCACGCGAGGAGCAGCGCGGTCACAATCTTTGCAAAGGTGATGGTCAGCGGCGTCCCCACGGTCGTGCCGGCGACCTTTCGTTTGCGGGACCCCGGCGTGTAGTCATTCGGCACGCCGAGGGTGAAAGTGTGCGCTCCGATCATCGCTCGCCCTCCATTGCGTGGAGCCGTCGCCCGCCCGGGAGATAATCGCCAAAGGCCCGCGCGCTGCCATGAGTCCAGCCCCCGAGGCCGACAGTCAGATCGTCTGGCTCAGAAACCCGCCGTCCACCCGCAGGTCGCTGCCGGTGACGAAGCTGCTCGCCTTCTCCGCGGCGAGAAAGACGCAGGCACCGATGAGCTCCTCACTTTTGCCGAAGCGCTGCATCGGCGTGTGACCCCAGATGGCCTGGGTGCGCGCGGTCGGCGTGCCGTCGTCGTGGAAGAGCAGTTTGCGGTTTTGCTCCGCGGGAAAAAAGCCGGGCGTGATGGTATTCACCCGCACGCCCAGCGGGGCCCATTCGCGGGCGAGAAATTGTGAGAGCGAGAGCACGGCGGCCTTGCTCGCGGAGTAGGCGACGACGCGCGAGAGCGGCAGGTGCGCGCTGACGCTGGCGATATTGATGATCGAGCCGCGCCCGCGCGCGCCCATGCCGGGGCCGAATTCCTGGCAGGGCAGGAGCACGCCGCCGACGAGGTTGAGGTCGAAGTTTGCGCGCCAGTCCTCGAGGGCGATGGTCTCGAACGCGCGCTCGGCGGTGACAGTTACGCGCGCGTCGTTGCCGCCGGCGGCGTTGACCAGGATCGTCGGATCGCCGCAGAGCTTGCCGATGGCGGCGTGGGCTTCGGCCACGGAGGCGCGGTCCATGGCATCGGCGGGGAAAAAGTGCGCGCTGCCACCGGCGTCGCGGATGGCGGCCACCCGGGCCGCGCCCCGCTCCGCATTGCGCCCGACGACGGCGACGATGGCACCCGCAGCGGCGAGGCCGTCGGCGAGTGCGCCGCCGAGGACGCCGGTGCCGCCGATCACGACGGCGACTTCGTTTTTGAGATCGAAAAGATTGGTCATGGAAATGGTTTGGAACTGCGACGAGGACAGCCGAGCGCGGCGGTGTTGGCAAGGCTGCGCAAGCTGGCGATCCGAGGAGCGGCGGGCTCTCAGCCGCCGACAGGGCGTGTGGAAAAATGAGTCGGGCCGGCCCCGGAAAGTTGAGCGCTAACGTGTTGCCTCAAGTCAAAATGACACCGGGGAGTGAAAAATGGGGCGATACGTTGACTCATAACTCGTGACACCGGTGGAGGCGGGGGTTTGGAGCGAAAATGGCCCTCTGGAAGGAGCCCGC
>Ga0114966_10000246_pt1 | contig 51811 bp, 48 predicted proteins | sample M_130207_XF_Meta_FD_87029 | JGI IMG/M metagenome (GOLD analysis project Ga0114966, IMG submission 87029) | Freshwater microbial communities from Lake Montjoie, Canada to study carbon cycling - M_130207_XF_MetaG | ecosystem: Environmental > Aquatic > Freshwater > Lake | place: Lake Montjoie... | reverse complement strand
TGCTGATATCAAAATTCTTGATCGAAAAAATATTGAGTATTTTGCAAAAGAAGCTCAAAAAGAGCTCTTGGAGTTATTTTTAAAAGATAGTGCGGATGTAATATCTAAAATTAAAAAAAGCGCTAAAGAAAATAATAGTAAAAAAATATTATTTCATGTTCATACAATCAAAGGCTCCTCAGCAAATATAGGGGCTGACAAATTAACCTATTACATTAAGGCGCTGGAAGCGGCCTTAAAAAGCGATATTTATCCAAAAAACTGGATTCAAAATTTGGAAAAAATTTACTCTGAATTTTCTTGGCCTTATTTTTTACTCTAATTTTTTTCTAAATTTATAATATATTTACTTTAAATATATTAAACATATAATATATTATAATACAAATGGAATCCCAAGAAAATTCTATTACCATAACTGATGAGACAATCATCTCATTCTATAAATCAAATCCAAATTTGGACATCGTTTCAATGAACCATATATTTATTGAAATACTAAAAAATCTCTCGACCAACTTATCAAATACCATCCAGTCTACTACGAATTCAAAAATTCTCTCTCTAGTTACAGATATTCATTCGAATATATCTTCGATTAAATCCGACATTATAATCAAACTTCATGAATCGAAGAAGGAATACATTGAAGACGTCAAAACCATACTATCGAACAACAGTCTAACAAACAATGAAAAACTCAATGCACTCATTGAAAAGAACAATGATACATTGCTTACGAAAACAACTCTTATTGTAAATGATGTCATACCAAAAAGCCAAGACAAAAACTATCTTCAAATTGAAACATGTATTAAAAACTTTTGCTCGACCATTACTCAAGATACAACAAAATTGCTAGAACTATCTAACAAAGATGATGTACAAATAAAAAATATAGTTGAAAATATTGATAAACAATTTAATCAAATGATTTCTACCATTCAACAACCTATTTTTACCTTTATTCAATCAAGCGAAGAGAGAACAAATACTGGAATACAACAATTGAAAGAACATCTCTCTACACAACAAAATAACCAACAGAAACTAACCAATGAACTGAATGATTTTTTAAACAAATATAAAAATAATTCTTCTTCGAAAGGAAATGTTTCAGAAGCCGAATTATATTATATTATCCAATCCGTTATGCCTAGTGATGAAATCATAAAAGTAGGTACAGATACTGCGACTTGCGACTTCAAGGTCAATCGAATTGATAAGAATCGTCCAACCATTTTATTTGAAAACAAAGATTATAGTCGTTCTGTAACCACCGAAGAAATAAAAAAGTTCGAGAGAGATCTTCAATTGCAAAAAAATCATGGTATCTTTGTTTCACAAAAGAGTCCGATTACCTTTAAACAAAATTTTCAAATCGATATTATAAATGGGGTCATTCATATTTATATTCCCAATGCGGAATATGATGCGAATAAAATTAAAATAGCGGTCGATATAATTGATAATTTATCATCCAAGTTACAAACCATATCCAATACGAATGAAGATGAATATTCTATTAGTAAAGAAGACATGGATGATATTATTGAAGAATATCGTCTTTTTATCAGTCAAAAATTGCAAATGATTGAAGTGATTAAAAGTATGAATAAACAATTACTCGATAAAATGGAAGAAATCCAACTTCCCAAATTAAAGAAATTATTCATTAAAATTGGAAACATTGAAAATGACAATGAATTTAAATGCGCTTTTTGTAATACCTGGTCGGGTAAGAATAAAGCCAGTTTGGGAGCGCACTTAAGAAACTGTAAATTGAACCCCAAAAATAATGAATCTTTAAATACAGAAGAAAATATCATTGAAAATATAAATCCAATTCCTACGTTAATTCAAGATTTGGCTTTGGAAAACACTGTGGTGAGAGAAAAATCCAGCAGAAAATTGAAAACTAAAAATTGAATTGATTTTTTGTAAAAAGCGTAAATAACCAAAAAGAGAAGAAATAAAATATACTTGAGCAAATGGAAGGCAATGATAAAGATATTCGTGATAAATATATGGAACTGCACCAATATTATATGTCGTTGTATCAAAAAAAATTTAAAAAATTAATAAAGGATACAAATAAATATTTTGATATTTATTTTTATGGGATTAATTATTATTGGAACAAACTGAAAGATGAACCAACTGGTTCAGATACTTATTACAAATTAAAACAAAAAATGGATGACTTATATAATAAACATCATGCATTAGAAAAACCGAATAAAATACTAGATTATGAGGTCAATATTTATTGGGAAATTGCGTGTTATTATTTAAATATCCATAATAAATTGATGAAATATAATCCAGAAACAAGAGATTTTGATGATTTTTATTTTACCAAGAAAGATACCCCTCTGAAAACAATTACAAAAACGAAGAAAAAACAGTTAGAATCCGAAGCGTGTTCGATTTGCTTAGAGACACATACTTATAAAAATATGATGCAATTGAATTGTTCTCATATTTTTGGAAAGGTTTGTATTCGAAAATTATTACGAAAAGCGGAAGAAAAAGATATTGCACCGAAATGTCCGTTATGTAGAACCGAATGTTGCAAAAAATATTCTTTGTTTAAAATCAAGTAAAGAATATTTTAATTAGATAAGGCAAAATGATCTTCTCGGTTTTTATTTTTTTTCTCCAAATTTCTTTTCTGGAGAGAAAAAACAATGATTGATTGAATTTTTCTCTCTTTTATCACATTTACAAACCTTTTTAATCTTTTTGTTCTTTGATTTTTCTATTATAATAATAATATTATATATATGGAATATCATTTATGTAAAAAACGAGTTGATTATGGAGTATATTTTAGAATAATATCAACAATTATTACATTTTTCATTTTAATAAAATATCTCTCAAATAACCAATATCTATTCATTATTTTAGCGATTGTGTTAACCATATTAGACGAATTCGATAACTTATTTTTGATTACTTATAAGAATAATATTTGCAGTAAATCGTTTTATTACCAAATTAATGATAAAATGGTTGATTTATTCTCTTATTGGCTTGTTTTTTTATTTTTTTGTTCAAATACCTTTTTCCTTGTATTTTTGATTTATCGAACGATTGGTGTATTATTGTTTGCATTTACAAAAAATTCGATCTGGCTTATCATTATGCCAGATGTTTTAAAAGAATATTTGGTTTATATTTTTCTATACGGGTCAAACAATAAATATTTACCAATATTAATCTTAGGTAAAGTATTATTTGAATACTATTACCATACCTTTCACAATAAACGAAAATATATCTAAAAATACCTATTTATAAAAAAACAGAGATAAATCATTATCTTTCTATTTGTATAACGATTTATCTCATTTATTATATATTTAATTACATTAATAAAGTATTCAATATGTCTGAAAATTGGGAGATTGTGGCCGATACGAGAGAGAAATGGGCAAACAAATGCGCCAACCAATATTGCCGCATTTATTGTGATTTAGCCAATAAATGTACCTGTAATAAATGTAATCTTGTTTTTTGTATCAAATGTAGATTATATGACACACATCATTGCAAAGTTGAAAAGAGAGAAAGAGAAGAAAGGGAAAATACCGGACTAAAGAAAATATTATTTGGTGAATTAAGTAAATATGAAGAAATACATAAAAAAGGAAAGATGGTTGAATAATATATTTAGTTTCTCTTTTATAAAATCGAAAAAGGAGAGAAAATATTGGAATGTGGAATAAATAATTTACTATTTTATCAAAATATTAAATTATCTTGTTGTCTTTAAATCCTTTTTAAACAATTCATTTATTATTATCCACGGTTTTTCCTCGTTTTTTTCACATTTGGAGCCTTTAACCCCTTTCTGATAAAACTACGGATTTTCTCTCTTTCTTCGTAAATCTGGTCCACAATCGGCAAAAAGAAAAATCGGAATTTGGAACGCATCTTCTTTAATTCATTGACCGAAACCCAGCGTATTTCTTCTTTTTCAAAGATTTTCGAGTTTTTAATCACCTTTGGATCCAATCTTTTTTGTAGAAAACGCTGATTGTTATTGTAGTAAAAAGGTAGGGCTGCATCATAAACAATGGGGAAAATATGCGTTCGATAAGGACGATGGCCTTCTGCATGATAATCCACCGGATAAGTCCCATTTTTCTGCAACATTCGTCTTACCTCGCTCATTGAGCCTAAAAATCCGGTCAATTCCTCTGTTCCTTCGCGTACAGCGGTTTCTAAGAAACTCTCGTTCTTATCCGTTCCCCCACCAAAATCCGCAAATCCAGCAGCGGTATCCTCATATTTATTTTCTTTTCCAAATAAAAAATACAATTCATTTTTATAAATGGTAGTTGGTAAAATTCCGGCACCCATCTCTATAATAAGCGAAGGTAATAATCGATCACTAAAAAATAGTTATCAATGATCGATCTCTTAATCTAAGAATCAAAATGTTCTGCATGACAAGATATTCCCGTTACCTGATTTATTTTCTCGGTAATTTTCTCTTTACCTGGTAGAATAACATAGTTACGATTCAATTGAAGAAAATGATTTCGATAATCCATATTGAAATAATCCACCATCGAATCGGTCGATTTAATTTTACAAATCTTGTTTAAAATCGAACGGGATAATAAATATAATAAATAATGGGTTGGATGTTCATTCGTATTGAAAAAAAGATGATTTCGATGATTCTCAACAACATAGTCAAATTCTTTAAAATCACTGTCTTGAATACTACGTTTTAAAAATTCCAATGAATTCACATATTCTTCTCTCGAATCAGTTACATAGGTCAAACGTAAATTCGGTATTTTTAATACTAAACCGCCTTGATTTGCGTATTTCTCAATGATATCCGCGTTTACTCCATAATCACTCGTGTGTTTCATATAAATGAGAACATCACTTCTTTGAACGATTTCGTGAATACGATGTCGAATATATTCCATATCAAAATTTTCATAACCTTGGTCTTTAAAATACCAACTTGTAATGATATAAATATTATATTGATAATTCGTAAATTTATTTAACATATAACCAATGGTAGATAAATGACAAGAACCAAATAAAACAATTGTTTGATGACGATGATTATTAATATAATGAAAATAATTCTTTTTTAAACCATTCATATAATCGGTCCATTCCATCTAAAAGATAATATAATTTAATCAAATATTATCTTTTTACACCGATGAACAATTGAAATGGAACAATCCTCCCTAGGAAGGGTGTATACGTTTGACCTAGATAGAATCTACTTGTCTAACAAGTAATAAAAAGTGGTTTTTCAGAGATACATACAATATTTAAGTGATTTCGAAGAAAATGTCGATACATGTCTTTCTTTTCCATAAAAAGAAATTCAAATCCGAATAAAATATCAATTGATTTTCTAAAAACAAACCCAGAACTAGGTAACATATCACTTTCTATATCATCAAAAAAATACATCCCCTCATTGTATTTATTCACTTTATTATCTTCTTCCTCTTTTAAAATTCGACTCATATCTTTAAAACTAGAAAAAATAACATCTGCATTTTGCTTATTATCTAAATACTCCATACAAAATTTTGAATAACTTGTTTTATATTTATCATTTAAATTAACCATTAACATATACTCTGTATCCAAATTTTTCATAAATTCATTCGGGTCTTCGATGGTAAATAAATAAATATTATCATATTCCGAAAATAATTTTTCAGATAATTTATCAACATTCCATGAAGAATGAGTAATAAATGCCAATTGCAAATTTTCTTGATTTTCTTGACGAATAAAATTATTAATTAAATTAATAATTGTTTTTGAAGAAAACTCTTCTGTCAAAATACATATCCATGATAATTTATACCTGAACGTTTTTAATTTCAATTTGTCTAAATCATACGTTATTTTTTTATTAAAACTTGATAATTCAATATGACTTTTATCCAAGTTTTTTAAATATTCATTGGCATCTTTTATTGCCGTAAAAAAAATATTTTCATCCATTAATAATTCTAATTCACTTACATTATCAAAATAAAGGGGATAATCACGACCAACATATTCTTCAATTGATTTATTATATCTTGTAATAAAAGGAGTATTAAATTTTAAACATTCTAATATAATATTACTTGCAACGGCATCTTCAAAATCTATAAAAATACAAGAGTTTTCAAATATTTTTAAATATTCTTCATTCGATAATTCATTAATAATATTCATATTTTTTACTCGATGATGCTTTAAAATATGATCATTCCATTGAGTTTTAAAATCATTTTTTACCAAAATATTTTTTTTAAAATTATCTGGTGGAATAAAATCGATAAACGTCTTAAAGTTACGTAACCACCAACCTATATGAAATATTTTTCTAGTATTTTTAAATAAATCAAAATCAAATTCCTTTTCGAATTCATTCATTATCATATCAATTGGATGATAAACAGATATTACTTTATCTTTCAACTCTGGATAATTATGATAAATGTTTTTTTTATGGTCAATGGATAAAAGGTAAATAAATTTTAAATTTTTATTTAATACATCATCGAGTTTACCTAATATATTTTTGTTCATTTGTTCATCATTCATAATAAGACATTTATCAATATTTTTTTTATATTCCTTATCTTCGAATCTTAAACAGGGCGGATTATGTAAAAAAGTAACCAATTTACAATTTTGAGATTTAATTATATCCATGTATTCTTTACTTTGAAATTTATTTCCCCATAAAAGCAATTTCTCAATCCATTCATCAAAAAAAATGTTTTCTTTACATTTAAAAACTACCTCTTGAAAATAAGAAACAAATTGGTTAATCACACCTTTCCAACCATAATAATGAGTTCCATAAGAATCATAGATATTTTTAAATATCACCCTTTTCTTATTATCTACATTATTTTTTGAAAAAAAAAAATCTTTTTTTTCGCCCTTTTTAAGTAACTGATTTTCTTTTTTTTTTATCTCTTCGTAATTTTCCATTTCTTTTTTATTTAAATCATAGGTAACTCTTTTTTCTTTTTTACCGTGATTTATCCAATGATTCCAAGCCTCCATTTTTGTATTTATTTTTTTTAAATCTTCATAATTTTTAATATATGTTTTCCATTCAAACTTTTCATAATTATCATCATTCTCATTTGTTAAACTAAAATATGTTCTTTTTTCTTTTTTACCGTGATTTATCCAATGATTCCAAGCCTTTTCTTTGGTATTCAATTTAATTAAATCTGGATAACATTGGATATAAGAACGCCAATCAAAATTTTTAGGAACTTCCATTTTTATATTCATATCTTTTTTATTCGTCTCTTTTATTTTATTCATAAAAAAAATTCTATTTTCATCCTTTCCGTGATTTATCCAATGATTCCAAGCCTTTTCTTTTGTATTTAATTTATATAAATCAGTATAGTGTTTAACATATTCGCGCCAATCAAAGTCTTTTGCGTTATATTCATTTGTTTTAGGTGGTTCCGATTCAACTGAAAAATCATCCTCATCTGAATCCTCATTTGTATCTTCATCTGAATCCTCATCAGTAACAACATCTATTTTTATATCATCTTCTTCTTCTCCATCTTCTGCATCATACACATCTTCTACATCTTCTGATGAATGTGTATTAAAACTATCTATTTCAAAATCATCCATTTCTTTTTGCTTCTTTTTTTTGGTTTCAACCTTATTTATCCTATTTGCAAAAACTTTTTTATTCATATCTTATATTTATCTATAAAAAAAATATAAAATTATAATTTTATACTTTTAAACCGATGAAGATTTGAAATGGGATACGCCTCTTTAGAGGCGTCTCCATTCAATTCTCCCTTCGGGATCGGTAACAGTTACCCTTAAATTTATAATGGGACAATTTATTTGTCTCATTATAAATCTTCAAGGGTGTAAAGAATTACTAAATCATTTCCCAATGAGGAAAAACAAAAATATCTCCATACCATTTATCACGAATATTCGGATAATATATATTTTTTGAAAAAAAAGCAAAAAATCCGATTAACCAAGAAAAGGTTCCTCCAGACAAGACAATATGGTTACACGTACTTGCAAACATGATTGTCTCTATTTCATTATAATTCAAAACTTTCAGATTGTATTTGTGAATCAAAAATTGACATATTGAACTATTAATATCATCGCTTGAAATAAAACCATTCTCAAATTGTATTTGGGAAATCGCCTTTTCATAATATTTATAGACATTTTCAAATCTTGATTCCACATCACCTAATCTTAAATGTATATATAAATCATTATTTTTACAATAACGTTTCCTAAAAATATTATTTTTTATAATATTGAGTTTTATCTTTACTTTACCAAAATAATATTTTAAAGCGTAACAAAATTCGTTCGTTTGACACCACATATCATTCGTAATAATTAAATTTGTTTTTTTATAATCCGTTTTACAAATCATATCATAAAAATTATGATCATTTAAAACCACCGTTTCTTCATACATATTTTTTCCTACAAATAAATCCACTCCTAATTGTTTAAATTTATTGTAATATTTATAATTGAATCTTAAATTATATTTCATAGAGAGAAAATGTAGCGCCATATTGATAAAGAATAAATTACCAAATCTCCCATTATGTATTTTTGAATTATTTATTAAATAAGTTGCACGTTCTTCTTTAATACCATGATATAACCAATGATTCCATGCATTTAATTCTTGATTTAAATCTTTCAAATCCCCATTTATTTTTTTATACCTATCCCAATGAAAATTTAAAAATTCTTCACGAAGCATCGTATTATAGTTTTCTAGATAATGAACTCTATTTTCTTTTACACCAATATTTTTCCAATGATTGAAAGCGTCCCCTTCATTTCGAATACCATTCATAAAAATATCTGGATTACTGCATATATATAATATCCAATCAAAACTTTTTTTTTCTTCTTCTCCTTTTAAATCAGAATAATTATCTATATAATGATTCATAAAATAAACCATATTATTATTCACATTCTCAATTTGTAAAGAACTCTCATTTTTAACAAAAAAATCTCTTTTTTCTTTTTGTCCATTATTTATCCAATGGTTCCATGCATCTTTTTGTGTCATGATAATATCAATTTGTAAATCATTATTTTTTAATATATACCTTTCCCAGTCAAATATTTCATAAGAATAATTCATATAGAATAATTTTATTATCTTATATATAATAAATGAAAATAGTTATCCACGCGTGGACTCATAAATTTAATATTTGTCAAGAACATTTGAAAAAGTATAATTATTATAATGAAACTAATTTTTATTTTGGATTAGGAGACCTCATTCGTTCTACCATAAAATTATTTCATTTATCTAAAGTCATGCATTTCAGACTTATTGTAGACCTTCAATTACATCCTATTTCTCATTTTTTAAAGTGTGAAAATCATGAATATAGTAATCTTGTATTACAAAATAAAGATAATATCGATTACGTTTGTTATGGTGCATTGGAAGATTATATCAATCAACATTCAGAGAATAATATAATGTTTATATTAACAAATGATTTTTGTGAAGAACATCACGTCACCAATGAATGCAAAGAGTTTATCAAAAAAATACTTAGTCCTAAAGATGATTATTACCATTTTATTCAAAGAAAAATGAAGAATATACCTTATTCAAATTACCATATATTACATTATCGTTTAAATGATGATGAATTTTTAAAAAAAAATACAAATCATGTTTTTGAAGAAATTTATCAGAATCTAACACATTTTAAAGAAGAAAATGATATTTTAGTTACAGATACCTCCAAATTCAAACATTTTCTTTTTAATAAAAATGAATCTATTTTTATGTTTGATATCAAAATATGTCATTTGGGATTAAGTACCAATTTGGATGAAATAAGAGATACTTTATTCGAATTCCTTTTAATTACAAAATCATCTAAAATAAAAACGTATTGCAGAATTCATGAAATGTCTGGTTTTGTAAAATGGATTAGTAAAATATATGATATACCTATTTATAAAATTTAGACAGGCAATGATTTTATGATATGATTTAAAGCAGAATCAATGTTTGTAAATTCAAAATCTGGAAAAAAAGAATCCATTTTGGAAACATTCGGATTCATTATATTTATTTTTTTATTTTCTGCTTCTTCATGGAATTGAATTGTACCTCGATAATCTACCATTTCCGCTATTTTTTTTGCCAATTCTTCGATTCTGATAGTTCCATTTTTATTAAAAATAATTATATTTCCAACCAAATTATCGTGCTCCTTTTGAATCGATTGTTCCATAATTCTTACAATATCTTTTACATAAATTAAATTTATTTGATTGTTTGGCGATGATTCTATGTATACATTTTTATTTTCCTTTTTCGCATTTCTAATTTTTGTAATGAATGAAGGAACAATCCTTCCATTCAGGATGTATTTGTCTTCTTCCCCAAAAACATTCGGCATAATAAAACAAACGATTTTCATTTTATGGTGTTTTATAAATAACTCCATTTGTATATTTTGTATTCGTTTTGATTCCAAATAACCTGTATTGTTTTTTATAAAACCTTCATTTATATCACTTTCATCATAATATTCTCTCACATCTTCCCCAAATAAACGATAACTTGAAAATAAAATTAATTTTTCCGTATTTGTTTCCTGACAACATTCTAGGATATTCATTAAAATAAAGACATTTTCATCAAAAATATCATTATTATTTTTTTCTTCATTTAAGATTGAACTACCTACAACACCCGAGGCATTAATTACAATATTCGGTTTTTCAATGTCCATATATTTTTTTAAAGCCAATTTGTCTTTTAAATCTACTTTTTCTCTGGTCAAATAACAATATTCATAAGAACGATTATCTTTATCCTTTTTTTTCAAATTATTTTTTAAATTTTTACCGATAAATCCATTCGAACCTATAATTAATATTTTTTTACGTATCATTTATAATATTCATTTATAATAATAAATATTATTATAACGATGAAAGAAATTTACCCTTTGAAAAAAGCGAAGCAACTAATGAAAAATATAAATATTATTATTTATTCAACCATTCGTGACATAGAAAAACATTTCTTAAATTCTTTTTCGAATATAGAGATTTTATTACAGTATTTTAATCAAGCATATATTATTATTCTAGAAAATGATTCGAAAGATAATACTCGTCATCTTTTGTTAGAATGGCATCAATCGAATAACCATTCTAATATTAAAAAACACATTTTTTTATTAGACAATTTAGATGAAAAATATCCTTTACGTGCACATCGATTGGCTTATTGTAGAAATATTATTTTAGAACATATTGAAGATATAAATATAAACAATAATTATCAGTATGCATTACATTGTGACTTAGATGACCGTTTTTGGTCCCTTGATTTGGATGGTATTTGTAATTGTTTTCAATATGATTTAAATGCCTGGGATATGATGTCTGGTATAAATAAAGATTATTATTATTATGATTTCTGGGCATTACGGTGTGAAAACACTTGTTTTGATAAAAATATATTTTCTTGTGAAGCAAACGATATTCCTTATGAAAGTAAAAGCGGTGAATTTTGCGAGTTTTTAAAAAAAAATCAAATCATATCCGTAAATTCTGCTTTTAATGGACTTGGAATTTATAAATTATCCGCTATGAAAAAATGTCATTATTCAGCCGACTATCATTGTAATCAATGTAACAATCAAAAGAGAGGGTGTAAGGAAGATAATGACCATATTGGATTACATAAACAAATGAAAGAAAAATCCGCAAAAATATTTATAAATACCAAGTTAATTATCACATGTTTACCAGAAATTGCCATGTTTTACGATGACTTTATTTTAAGTCTTTACAAAATACCAAATATAAATAAAGACCCTATTTATTATGTTCTTAATAATAATATTATTAGTGAACAAGGTATATGGGTTAATTTTGGTATGAAAGATTGTGAAATTATTAATCAAATATCAAAATATACAGATAAAAATGTATTTTCTTTGGATGACTTTGAAAATCAAGTTGGAAAAAAAGAGGGAGATTTGAATATCTATACTTTTCAGAAATTTAAACAAGAAATTGAACCCTTTTTAAATAAAAATATAAAAATGTTTCCTGGAAATTTATATGAAACGATTCCTCAATTTAAAAATTTGCATTTAAATTTAAATGATGATTCGATCTCTTTTTTAAATATTCATTCAAATAGTTATCAATCCACAAAAGTAATTCTCTATTCTTTGGTACATAAAATTAAAAATAATTGTATCCTTGTTTTTAATGAATTCATGAATTATTCAGATTATTTTCTTCACGAATGTAAAGCATTTTATGAATTTGTTCAAGAATATAATATACAATTTCAATTGATCGGAGCCAATGATGACTTTCATTTAAACGTATCAAAAGAAAATAAATATAAAAAATGTGTTGTTATTAAAATAATAAATAATCCCTTCTTTAATAATATACATTATACTCCAACGATCGAGAGAGAATTTGATTGGAATTTTTATATTAATAATTATGATGATTTAAAACATGTACAAACAAAAAAAGAAGCATGGCATCATTGGATAAATCATGGGTCTCTTGAGGGAAGAATTTGTAAAAAGAATGAATCCGCAAATCAAAAAGAATTGTTTGATTGGGTTTTTTATATTAACAATTATGATGATTTAAAACATGCTCAAACCGAAGAAGAAGCATGGCAACATTGGATAAATCATGGGTATCATGAAGGAAGAATTTGCAAAAAATAAAAGTAAATGATAATATCTATATTATAAAAAATAGTAAAAGTAAATATTATAAATATATAATATTTATTTATAAATATGAGAATCATAATTTTTGGATCAAAAGGATGGATCGGTAGTCAATTTGTGGATGTTTTAAAAAATACATCATTCGAATTTTTTGAAGGAAAGTCGAGAGTGGATGATGTAAATGAACTTTTGGAAGAAATTGAACAAGTGAATCCAACCCATATTATTTCATTCATTGGTCGAACCCATGGAAAGATTGGTGAAAAAGTTTATTCCACCATTGATTATTTAGAACAAGATGGTAAATTAGTAGAAAATGTACGAGATAATTTATTCTCTCCTTTATTACTTGCTTCTATTTGTAGTAAAAAAGGTATTCATTATACTTATTTAGGAACAGGTTGTATTTTTAAATTTGATGATCAAAAAGGACATCCCTTTGGATTAGAAAAAGGCGGTTTTACCGAAGACTCTTTACCCAATTTCTTTGGTTCTTCTTATTCTATCGTGAAAGGATTTACGGACCGTTTTATGCATTTATATAAAGATTCTGTTTTGAATTTACGTATTCGAATGCCTATTACTGGAGAGAAAAATCCGCGAAATTTTGTTACCAAAATTACCAATTATGAAAAAATATGTTCGGTTCCCAATTCAATGACTGTTTTACCTGAACTTTTACCTATGGTACTCGATATGATGAATAAGGGATTAAAAGGTACCATTAATTTGACCAATCCTGGATTAATCAGTCATAATGAAATGTTGGAAATGTATCGTGAAATTGTGGACCCTGGATTTACCTGGAAAAATTTCTCTCAAGAAGAACAACGCGCCATTTTAGCATCAGACCGTTCCAATAACTTTTTAGATACTACTCGTTTAGAAACTCTTTATCCACACGTACGTAATATTAAAGACGCGGTTCGTGATAGTTTAATAAGTTATCGAGAGAAATTAAATAAAGAATCCATCTCTTTATCTACCGTAGAAGAAGAATTAAATTCTGTATTAGATAATGAAAATGAAGTAAATTTATTGGTAACCGGTGGATGTGGTTTCATTGGTAGTAATTTCATTAATTATTATTTTCCCAAAGGAAAAATCAATCGATTAGTCAATTTTGATGCCATGTATTATTGTGCCAATGAAGAAAATGTATTTGAATACATTCGACAATCATCCAACTATGTGTTAATCAAAGGTAATTTATGTAATACAAAATTAGTGGAAGAAACATTGAAAAAATATAACATTACGCACATTATACATTTTGCTGCTCAATCTCACGTTCAAAACTCTTTTGAAGATTCAATTAAATTTACCCATGATAATATTTTGGGAACGCATACCTTGTTGGAGTGTAGTAGAAAATATGCAAAATTAGTAAAATTTATCCATGTATCTACTGACGAAGTTTATGGAGAATCAATGAATAGTGTTGAAGAACAACATAAGACCGAACAAAGTATTTTATGTCCTACCAATCCTTACGCTGCTACTAAGGCCGGCGCAGAATTAATTGCTCAAAGTTATGAACATTCTTATAAAATGCCAATTATTATTACACGTGGTAATAATGTTTACGGACCCAACCAATATCCTGAAAAACTAATTCCTCTTTTTATTAAGTTATTGAAAGAGGGGAAAAAAGTAACGGTTCAAGGAAATGGAAGTTCTGTGCGCGCTTTTTTACACGCTTATGATACTGCTCGTGCCTTTGAATGCATTTTGGAAAAGGGACAAATTGGGGAAATATACAATATTGGATGTGATGAAGGAATGGAATATTCTGTCATGGAAATTTCAAAAATATTGATTCAAATGATTCATCATACTGAAAATTATGATGATTGGATTGAATATATTGCCGATCGTCCTTATAATGATATGCGTTATTATATTAGTAATCAAAAATTAAAAGATTTAGGATGGACAATTGAAATTGATTTAATGACTGGAATCAAAGATTTGGTCAATATGAATAATTATCGAATTCAACTTTTGGATTTGTTTTTAATGGAAAAGAGAGAAAATAAAAAGGATTTTTTTGGGGATTGGATAAAAGATGAGAATTATTTGGAAGAATTACATCAAAAATTTATTTCCGCTGAACCTTTTGAACATATTATTATTCCTCATTTTTTAAATGAAGATTTTATACGTGAAATAGTAAATCATTTTCCAAAAGTCAATGATAAATGGTATCATTATAATAACCCAATTGAAAAAAAAGATGCTTATGATAATATTTATCAATTAGAGGATTGTATTAAAAATTATTTCAATGTTCTCTCTACCGAAGAAATTACCCAAGTATTTCGAAAAATAACCGATATTGAAAATTTGGAATTTGATCCTTTTTTACACGGTGCGGGTTTACACGCACATCCTCGTAATGGGTGTTTAAATATGCATTTAGATTATGAAAAACATCCTTATAGTAATAAACAACGTAGATTGAATTTGATTTTATATTTAAATGAAGATTGGAAAGAAGAATGGAATGGACATACTGAGTTATGGAATAAAGATATGACGGAATGTGTGGTAAAATCTTTGGTAAAATTCAATACTTGTTTAATTTTCAAAACCAATGAAATTTCTTGGCACGGGTTGCCTGAGAAAATACAATGTCCTGACGGAATGTTACGTAAATCATTGGCTTATTATTATATTTCTCCTTTAATTAATGAGGCAGACAATAAAAAAATGGGAAGTAATGAAACTGGATATCGTACCAAAGCAGTCTTTGTAAAACGTCCAGAAGACCCTGAAGATGAAAGAATGAATGAATTGTATAAAATTCGTCCTCATCGTTTGATTACCAAAGAAGATATGGAGAGAATCTGGCCTAACTGGTAGGGTAGGGGGATGTACATCCCCCCTACGACCCCCTCCTTGCTTTTTACCTAATTAACATGGTGCGTCCTCTACAACAATGTCTAAAATAATATTCTGCTTTGCGAAATATTATTTTCTTTTTTCTTTGTAGAAACTTACGCGCCAAAATACACATATCCTTTACAAGGAGGGGGTATCCCTCCCGAAGGGAAGGGTGGGGGGACTCCCTACGGGCATTCCCCTACCCTACAATCTTGTTCCACCATTTCTTTTACCAAGTCATCAAACGAATATTGAGGTTTCCAACCTAACATGGTTCTCGCTTTTGTACTATCACCAAGCAATTCCTCGACTTCTGCTGGACGAAAATACTTTTCGGATACAAAAATAAGTTCTCTCCCCGTATTTATATCATAACCAATTTCATTGATTCCTTCTCCTTTCCATTGAATCGTAAATCCCTTCATCGCAAAGGATTTTTCTACAAATTCTTTGACACTATGAAATTCATTGGTAGAGAGAACATAATCATCCGGAGAGTCATTCTGTAAAATTCGCCACATACCTTCCACATAATCTTTCGCGTGCCCCCAATCACGCATGGAGTAAATATTACCAAGAACTAATCGATCTTGTTCACCTTTTAAAATCTTACCCAAAGCAATGGTTATTTTTCTAGTAACAAAAGTATGACCTCTTCTTGGTGATTCATGATTGAAAAGAATTCCTGAACATGCAAACATTCCATAAGATTCACGATAATTTTTCGTAATCCAATGACCATATAATTTTGCAACACCATAAGGAGATCTTGGATAAAATGGTGTCGTTTCTTTTTGCGGTACTTCTTGTACTAATCCAAACATTTCGGAAGTAGATGCCTGATAAAAACGGATTTTTTCTAAAGAAATACCACTATTTCTTAACCCCTCTAATAATCGTAATGTTCCTAATCCATCAGAATTGCCAGTATATTCAGGTAGTTCAAAGGAAACTTTTACATGACTCATTGCGCCTAAATTATAAACCTCGAATATTTCCAATGAATCCCCATATGTTTTTGCAATTTCGTGCAAGACATTTAACAAACTAATACTATCTGTTAAATCGGCATAACGTAAAATTAATTGATCAAAAATATTATCAATACGTTGTGTATTGAAACTTGAAGAACGACGAATTAATCCCCATACATGATAACCCTTTTCCAATAAAAGTTCTGCTAAATAAGAACCATCTTGTCCTGTAATACCTGTTATTAATGCTACTTTTATACTACTTGTCATAATTATATTATTTATTTGTTATTATATTATCATGTTTTTACCGAAAAAATAATTTTCTTTTTTTATTATAATGTATCATTTTGTTATTTTATCTGGCGGTTCTGGTTCAAGATTATGGCCAAAATCCCGGGAAAAATTACCTAAACAATTTCTGGCACTTACGAATGAGTATACCATGTTTCAAAATACATTATTACGTATTGAAAATGTCACAAAGTGTTTAGAAAAACATTTAGAAAGTCTAGGAATGATGATGTCACAATATACACCCTTGAACATTTATAATGGGACGCCCTCCCGAAGGGAAGGCGTCCCACAAGATGTGAAAGGGCAACCGTTACCGATAAATCAGTTGAAAGGCAATCCTCCTAAGGAGGATTGTTCCATTTCAAATGTTCATCGGTGTAAAATTTCAGTCATTTGCAATCAAGACCATTCCCATATTTTAGAACGTCAAATTCAAGAAACACCAAATATAAAAAATATGAATGTTCAAATTATATGCGAACCAAAAGGCCGTGATTCTGCCCCAGCAATTTGTATTGCATCTTTATTCGGATTGAAAGATGATTATACTTTTATTTTACCTTGTGACCATATTTTTGATAATGAAGAATTCTCTCGTTGTTGTATTGATTCTTTAAAATACTTGGAGAATTCGATTGTTACTTTTGGTATTCGTCCTACTCATCCTGAAACGGGTTATGGTTATATTGAAATCAATCAAAATAAAGATACTTTACAATTTATTGAAAAACCGAACATTGAAAAAGCAACCAAATATTTCAAAGAAGGTACGTATTTATGGAATGCCGGAATTTTCATTTTTAAAAACAAAAATATGATTCAATGTTTTGAAAAATATGCTCCTGATATTTTAACTTCATGTGAGAAAATCCTGGAAAATACCCATACTCATTTTTCAGGATTTTATAATGATAATCACAATAATAATAGTAATACTATAAAATTAGAGTCTTCTTTTTCAAATTGTCGCGCCATCTCCATTGACTATGCCATTATGGAAAATTTATGTAGAGAGACCGATATTTCATTTCATGTAGATAAGAAAACCATTCCTTATCTCTCTTATTGGAATGATATTGGTTCTTTTTCTTCTTTATATGAACAATTATTATCCCAAGATTTTTTCAATGATGAAAAAGAAGGTGATAATGTTATGAAGGGCGATATTTTTACATTCGATACACAAAATTCCTATATTGATTCTGAAAAAGGATTTGTCGCTACCATTGGTGTTGAAAACATGATTATTGTAAATACACATGATGCTTTATTAGTATGTCATAAGGATAAGAGTCAAGAAGTAAAAAAAGTCGTTGATTATTTAAAGAAAAACAAGAGAGAAGAAGCCCTTTACCATACCAAGGTTTACAGACCTTGGGGTTATTACGTCAACATTGAAGGAAATGACAATAGTGGATTCAAAGTAAAAAGAATCGCGGTTTATCCTGGAAAACGTCTATCTCTACAATCTCATGATTATCGAAGTGAACATTGGGTCATTGTCAAAGGAGAAGCAAAAGTTCAAGTAGGAATGGAAGAAATTCTTTTGAAAAAAGATGAGAATGTTTATATTCCAGTAAAAACGTTACATCGAATTGAAAATGTAGGGGAAGAATTATTAGAATTTACGGAAACTCAAATCGGTGATTATTTAGGAGAAGATGATATTATTCGTTATGAAGACGATTACGGAAGAACATAATAAAATGATTATTTTGTTATTTACCATATATTTTTATATAATATAATACAAATATATGTCAGAACATTTGAAAGATTTTCATTGGAAAACTTATCTAAAATTAAATCAAGATTTAAACCAAAATTGTGGAGAAAAAGATGCCACTCAACATTATATTGATTATGGTAGATTTGAAAACAGAAGAGTAAAGATAGAAATACCAAATGATTTTCATTGGCAAACTTATTTAAAATTAAATCCTGATTTGTCTCAAAATTGTAGTGAAAAGGATGCCATTGGTCATTATTTAAATTTTGGGTTTCTTGAGAATAGAATCTATCAATATGGTCTAGAAGATTTAAATATTTGTTCAAATACCATATGTCATATCAATCATAATTACGGAGGCGGAATAGATGTTTATATTAAAAATATTGAAAATATCTTTTTAAATTATTCACATATGGTTATTAATATAATAGATTTGAATCATATAAAAATAAATAATAAATTATACAGTTTTAAGATCATAAATGATATATTAAATAAATCTCAATTACTTTTTGTACATAATTTATTGTATACTTCAAATGATAAAATGATGATTCATCATAATGTTGTTTCAATTTTAAGTAATAATAATAATATAAAAAAAATACTTATCGTTCACGATTATTTTTTACTTTTTCCAAGTACTCCAAACCCAATTAAATCTAATAATTTAATACCTTCTGAAGAAAATATTAGTATTACAAAAGATTTTTTCCAGATGTTTCAAAAAATTTATTTTAATAGTAAAAATTGTTATGATAATTATTTTAAACATACAAATACCATTGAAAATGCTGAAATTCTTAATATTGTACCCGATACTTATTATTACAATCCACGTATTTTTCCATCAAAAAAAGACAAATATAAAATAGGATTAATAGGAAATATTGGTTGTGAACATAAAGGGAGAGATATGGCCATGCATGTTTTTGAAATGTTTCATAAAAAGAGTTATGATTCTTATTCTTTTGTTATTTTTGGCAATTTTGGCAATTTTGGCGAATCATATTCAAATTTAACAGTTACAGGATATTATGAAAATAAAAATATCTATAATTTAATACGTGATTACGATATTGATTATTTCTTATTTTTATCTACCTTTGAAGAAACATACTCTTTTACTTTATCTATTGCGATTCATACTGGATTACCTATTATTTATCATAATATTGGCTGTTATCAAGAAAGATTAAAAGAATACAATAATTGTTTTCCATTTGAAGAAAATCAATCTATTCAGATAATAGATATATTAAATAATATCGAAGAAAAATATGTTAATGAAAATAATCCTAAAAATAACATGCATCATGAAGTTATTTTGTATAAAAATATGCCAGAATGGAATGAATATTTAAAAATTGATGATTCTTATCAATTTAATTTAGAAAATATTAAAAATAATTTAAAACATAATGCAGTGTGTTTTATACATATATGTAATATAGATGTGGATGGATATTCTTATGGAAAAGATATATTAATGGACCAAATTCGTTATCTAAAAAAATCTGGTTTGTATAATAAATTAGATTATATATTTATTACTCTTCTTGGAAAACATATTCATATAATAAATGATTACAAAATAAAACTTATTTATTATTCCACGAATCCAAATGATTGGGAATTTCCTCATATACAAAGAATTAAGTATTTTGCAGATAATATTCAACAAAATATAAAAATATTACAAATTCATACCAAAGGGGTATTTAATAAACCCTTTTCTCACGAATGGAGAAAATATTTAGAGTACTTTTTAATTGAAAAACATGAATTATGTTTATCCATGTTAGACCATTTTTATACAGTAGGTACGAATTTACAATATTATTTTGATAATGTTCGTAAATATAGAAATCATTTTTCAGGAAATTTTTGGTGGTCTCATTCCAATTATATAAAAACACTTTCATTAATTGAAAAAAATGAAGATCGATTTTCTGTAGAACATTGGTTAATTGGTAATTTAGAAAAAAATGATTATCGATATTTTTTGTCTCTTCATCATACACCTTACGATTTATATCAAAATGCAATAAAACCTGAAGAATATAATTTAGAAATCATAAAGAATCATATTTCCAATACATTAACTAGTGATAACGTGAGAACCAGTTTCATAAAAAAACGCACTATTTATGGCGTTTATTTTATTTGTTGTATTGGTAGTTATATGAATGTTATTCAAAGCCAAATCAATAAATTAATTCAAAGTGGTTTGTATGAGAACAGTGAACAAATTATTTGTTTTGTTTGTCAAGAAAAAAAAGTTTGTACCGATTTATTAAAACAATATGAAAAAATGAAAATTGTTTCTACGAGAGAGAATTTATATGAAAAAATGGCTATTAATAATTATAAACATTACTTACCATCCGATAAAAATTATGATTTATACTATATCCATTCAAAAAGTGTAAGTCAATTTGGTAAATGTTTTGAAGATTGGAGAAATTTATGTGATTTTTTTACCATTGAAAAATGGCAACTTTCCGTTAAATTACTTGAATATTATGATTGTGTTGGAACAAATTTGAAAAATTTCCCAAAAAAACACTTCTCTGGCAATTTTTGGTGGTCAAAATCGGAACATTTACAACGTCTTCGAAAAGTGAATGACGGATATTTATCAACTGAAATGTATATTTGTTCCTATATGAAAACCAATTATGTTTCCATTTATCAAAGTTATGTTAATCATGGAGATACGGAACATTCTCCTGAATTATATAATCGTTTGACTGATGAAGAATTGTTAGGAAATTTATGTATTGTGCCAGATTTTAATGATGGGGATAAAAAATGTATCAAGTATTGTGGTGAAATTGATGATGAAATAGAACCATTGATTTTACACCCTTGAACATTTATAATGGCACGCTTTCCCTTCTGGAGGCGTGCCACAAGATGTGAAAGGGCAACCGTTACCGATAAATCATTCCTAGGGAGGATTGTTCGATTTCAAATGTTCATCGGTGTATAAATAGAATAAAGCAAAGGTGTAAAAGATTAATGAGATGAAATAAACATTCCATTTTGTGTTCCTTGGGTAACAATGGTTGGTTCAGCCCAATAAACAATCTGATTATTTTCTTTCAATAAATATGTTAACCACCAATCGATCGGTAAATTTACTTTGTTTTTTATTTTTTCAATCGATTCCAATATTTTTTTTGCACATTTTTTACTAACTAAATAACTATCTGTACATTTGGCTGCTCCCATAGGTGCCCAATCTTCTATTTCTACTGATTTTAAATAAATATTTTTATGAGGAACAATCCATTCTTTTTTCATACATAAATTACTACCATTCCCTATAAATAACATATCATAATTCTCAGGCAGTTGTCTCAAGTAATGAGTATAAATATTTATAAAATTTTCACATAAAATCGCATCATCTTCAAAAATCAAAGCATTTTCGTATTTATTTAAAATTTCTTTATAAGCAAATACATGTGATAAAGTAATGGCCATTTGGCTTTTATGTATTTTTTTAAAATTTTCATCAAAAATCGTCAAATCATAATTTTCAACTTCGTCTCGATCTATTTCTATGAATTCAAAATCTGTTAAATTATATTTTTTAAATTGATTCAACATAAATTCTTTTCTCTCCATTAATTTTTTATAATGAATCACAAAAATTTTCATATATATATATATGAAAATTTTATATTACAATTTCAAGAAAGATAAAGGAGGTTTGTTTTACTTTGTTACGTTATTTTCTATCTGTAATAAACCATTTCACCGTTTCTTGAATTCCTCTTTCAATGGATTCAAATTGAAAATCCGGTTTTTCTCTCGCCAATAATTCCTGAATCTTTTCATTGGATACCGTTTTTTTATATTGTCCATCACTATAATTTGTATCAAAGACAATTCTATCTTCATAATCAAAACATTTGGCAATCATTGTTGCAACCTCTTTAATACTTACTTCTTGATTGTGTGAGGTAGATAAAATCGTGTTTGATTCATTTGATTTATCAAGAACTAAAAGAATAAGTTCCGCCAAATCCTGCGAAAAAATAAATTGTCTCAATGGTTTTCCTGTTCCTCTTACGATAAAATCTTGATTCAATTGTTTTGCCAAATAACATCGATGAATCAATACTGGTAATACGTGTCCATTCTCCAAATCAAAATTATCATGAGGTCCATATACGTTCGTTGGAGAGACACAAATAAAATTGTCTCCGTAATTCTCTCGATATGCTTTACAATGAATCTCCAACATTCTTTTGGAATAAGCATAAGCGTCATTGGAAAAATGTGGCGAACCATCATGTAACATTTCTTCACGAATCGGATACTCCTCTATTTTATCTGGAAAAATACAAGTGGATAAACAAGCAACCAATTTTTCTACTTTGTAAATATGAGCACATTTAACGACATTATAATTAATCATTAGATTTTTCTCCAACATATCCACTTTTTGATTCATATTTTTAAATAATCCACCTACATTCGCTGCTAGATGAATCACTTTGGTAGGTCGATGTGTTTCAAACATTTTTTGGGTTTCTCTCATGGAAGTTAAATCAAAATCTTTAGAAGATACAAAAATAAATTCATCTTTTATATTATTTTTGTTATGTATTTCAGTTGATTTTATTATATCTTGAATTGCATGTCCTACTAAACCATAACCACCTGTTACTAATATTTTGTATATTTTCTCCATTTTTATAATAAATATATTAATTATATTTATTAGATAACAAAAAAATAATTTTTATTTTACACACAGATAAATTGATAAACCGTTAAATTTATAATCGAACTATTAAATTGTTCCATTATAAATCTTGAATGGTATAAATATAAAATATATTTTATGTTATATATGTTATATAATGAGTTCTAATGAATTATATAAAATTAATAAATTAAATGATTTTTATGACGAATATAATGTAAATAAAGAAGAATTAACAAAAAATAAACATTACTATTTTCGTTTTTTATGCTATTCTTATATTGATTTTATAAAATGGATAAAATTGCCAAATATTTGTATGCAAAGCGATTTAGAAGCGGTCTTAATTGAATACCGATGTTTTCCACATTTGGAATTTTTAATTCGAAATACCATCCTTAAATTAGGAGAGAAATGGTCTCATACAATTATATGCGGTAATTTAAATTATGAATATATGACTGAAATGTGTAAAAATATATCCTTAAATATAAAAATTATTCAAACGGATTATAATAATCTTGTATCCTCTGATTATAGTCGATTATTAACAAGTATTGAATTTTGGAAATTATTATCAGGAAAAAAAATACTTATTTATCAAGAAGATACAATTCTTTTTAAAGATAATATCAATGATTTTCTTCATTGGGATTATATTGGTGCACCCTTTCCTAAAAACCAAAATGATACACCAAATTGTGTTGGTAATGGTGGACTTTCATTAAGGACAAGAGATATCATGTTTGATGTTATTGACTATGTTAAAATAGAAGAAACTATTTTTGAATCTTCTACTATCAAATATATGAAAAATATGAATTTAAATTTTCCACCAGAAGATGTGTACTTTTCTAAAAATATGCAAGATTTTAATATTGGTAAAGTTGCAGATTGGGATTCTGCTTTTGAATTTTCTACCGAAAGTTTAGTTAATCATAATAGTCTAGGTGGACATAAATTTTGGATGAAAGATAAAGATTGGAAAAATAGAATGAAAAGTATGTTTTCTCATAAAGATTATTCATTCAATAATGATATACGTGAATATTTAAAACATATTCACTTAAATGACCATTATGATAAAACAACCGTCATTCCAAACGCGTTTGATGTGGATTTATTTTTTTGTAATTATGTAAACCAAATAAATCAGAAGCATAATGAAAGTTATAAAAAAACAGTGATGGAATTCATTAAAAACAAAGGTTTAAATGGTAAAATCTATCATCCCAAACAAGTAAAAAATATATTTCCTAGTATTCATATCTATCAATTTTGGAATAAAATATTTATTGAATATAATTTCAACATATATGATGCCAAAGATTTTATTAATAAATATTTGTATCAAATATCTTACAATGAATTATTTAAAAAACTTATTCAAAATAAATATGATAATTTAAACCCAAATATATCTTTATTATTATTGGTTTTTATAGGAAACGAAACAATCGGATATAATTTGATAGAAAAAATAGTAAACTATCAAAAAATACAAAAATTCAACATTGGATTCTGTTTTAATTCCAAAACCATCTATCATAAATTTAAACCGATTATTAAAACAACATTTATTTATTATTCTATTTATCTATCGAAGGAACTGGGTACGGATATAACACCTACAATGTTAATGTATGATGATATATCTAGGAAATATAATGTTGAACATATTATTAAATTGCATACAAAAAGTATACAAAATCAATACGAAGATTTGACAAATTATCTTTTAAATCAACCACTGAATGAATTAATCAAAAAAAAACATAAATATTGTAATTGTATTGGCAATCATAAATATTATATTTATTTAAATGAAGATGTCTATAATAAAACACTATTACACAAAACCAATTCTTTTCTAGATGTAAAAAAATGTTTTGTAGGTGGAACTATTTTTTATTGTCCCAATAAAGTATTCAAAGAAACATTCGAATTTATTAAAAAGACCAATTTTCGTTCTTATTTTTTCAATAATTTGTACGAGAATAATACTATTAATCAAGATTATTCACCTATCCATTTTATTGAACGAGTTTTTGGAATTGTACGTATTTAGAGTTAGGTCTAGTTCCCTTTCCACCTTTGGACAATTAAATCGCCTTTTATATATTCAGGAATTCGGCTTTGCCGAATACTGATATATAAAAGGCAAATTATCAGTCACAAAGTAACAGTTACTTAAAGGCATTCAAAGACGCCGAAACCTCTTGATTCGCTGAGGGTCGGCGTTTAGAATGTCTAAAGGTTATCCTTAAGTTCTGCATAGTTGTAGTGAATAAACATCATTTATGGTAAAGAAATTTTTTACAATTCGATTACTTATTTCTTTTCTCTCGATGTCCATAAAAAAATAACAATGAATTAATTTATTCATGTAACTTTCATAATTATCTTCTTTACTTATTTTTATATCTTTGTGTTTATCCAGTATATCCAAATAAATAAAATTATAATCTTGAAAACAAAAATGATGAAAACAATTCATGTAATAATTTTTTTCCATCGCGGTTAATAAATAATAACTATGATTCAAATTCGATGTACTCAAATCAGTAACTACTAAATTTGGATAACAAATATGAGATGTATCTTTAAAATAATAAAACATACTTAAATAATCACTATCAAAAAAAGAAAAATGATTTATTTTTAATTCAAACATTTTTTTAGCACCTTCAAAAGAATAATAATTTGCGTGAGCACCATATAACATTTTTGATTTTGGGTCTGGTCTATATAAGCCATCTTTTACATATTTTGAATTTAATGTATTAAAATTAAAATCACATCTTCCTAGTAGTAAAAAATCATAACATTTATTTGTCATTAATCGTTCAAATAAATTTAAAAATTTTTTATGAAAAATGATGTCGTCTTCAAAAATAATAATTTTATTATATTTTTTTTTTAATGCATTTTTTAAACACCATAGATGACTTAAACAACAACCTATCTCTTCTTTGGATAAATTTTCATTTACTATTTTCATATTTTTATATATCTCATCCGTTAACCTATCTACTACTACTAACTTGAAATTAATACCATATTTTTTCATTAAAATAATGATATAATTCCTACGTAATAAATTGTCCTTCAAATTAATCACATAAATATTATCCAAGTTTTTATTAATAAAATTTTTATTATCATTATCATTATTTATTTTAAATACTTTAACATTATACTCTTTTAATGATTTCAAAACATAATTTTTCATTCTTACTATATCAATATATAATATTTTTGTTTTTTGTTCTCTTTTTTGTTTTTAGTGTTTCGCTGAAATAAACATGCGTTTATTTTTTTTTTAATAAAAAAATATTTATATACTTTATAAATGGAAAACTTCCCATTGAAGGAAAACGGTATTTTTAAAACAGAAAATACCAAGCATCTTACTAAATCCTTTAATATTGCCGTTTTATTCAATTTAATTCTTTCTGAAGAAGAAAGAGATAAAATCGAAATTGCAAATTTAATCAAATTAAATCCAATCGATCTATCTTTAGAAACTTTTTTTGAATTGTTTTATAATACTTATGGTAAGTATTTTACTATTAAGAAATCATACAATAACATTGATGTAATTTGTTTTAATAAACAAACTTATCCTTCCAATAATTCTTACAAAAATCGTTTTTCTTTAAATGACCAACTTTTACATAGTTATGAATTATTAAATGATGTAGATGTGGAAAATATTAGTTCCTCAAAAAAAATTACAGTTAATCAAGAAGCATTTAAACTTCAATCATTATCCAATATAAATGGTTCATTAGTTGCTTTAGATTGGGATCAAGTAATACAAGGTTTGATAGAAAATAATATTATTGAACGTTCTTCAAATCCTTTATCTATGGCAGATGTTTCTTTAGAAGTTACTACAAATATCTATAGTAAGGCTTTAAAGGTTTGGACTTCTGTATTATTTACCTATCGTACTAAATTAGATGGATATGTTAATGTAAGTGACGGAGGTAGTTATTCAAACGATATTATTAAACCTTATTCTAATGAAGTACCTTTTTATTCATCCATTTATAATAAAAAAATTAATTTAGAGGATGATTATGAGGTCGAATCCTATAATGGGAATGATGAAATTTCGGTAGATTTAGAAATAAAAAAAGAAGATGAAAAAAAAAATTATTCAGAAACCTTGAAAGACTTGGAAAATGAAAGTTTACCTCATTTAGATTATGATGAGAATTCGGTTATTTATACAATCAATCATGAACTCCTAAATAAAATTAACAGTATTAAAAATGAATCTGATGCATCCGTTAACACTTGGTTAAAAGATTAATCTAACTTTCTAGAATATTCCTTTTACACTGTTGAAGATTTACACCGTTGAAGATTTTAATTCGCCTTTTATAAAAATCGTAAACCGCTCAATCATTCACAAGTTATTTAGACATATTATATAGTGGCTTATTATATGTCTAAAAAAAGAGTATTCTCCAACAATAATGACATCAATTATCAAGATTACATGAATAATAAAAAAGGTATTGCTATTATTCAAAATAAAAAATCGATTGGTTGTCAAAAAATAAAACGTTTTCTTTCTTATCAAGAATTTATTATTCTTACACGTACCTTTTTCCTTTATTCACAAAAGAAACGTAATTTATTCAAAGCACCATTTACCATTTATCAAGCAACGATTAGTAAAGTTTCTTTTAGTAAAATAAACGAACATGTTTCTGCTTGTGATTTTTGTTTCTATGCTCGAGACCCTGAAGATTTTTTAAGATGTCGTGAAATTCAAAATATTTTATACCCCTATGGTCATTATTTGGGAGAGAGTCAAGAAATTCATTATCCATCTACCTTAGACCTTACCAAATGGTGTCATCAATGTGATAATATTGCGGTTGATGATGATAAAATGTTTTTTCATGATACTAATCAAGAAGAAAATATTGATGATTTTGTAGAGTGTCCAAAAGTCGATGATACTGATGTAAACCCTTCTACTGGTCATAAACCCAATTGTGAATGTTGTAAAAGAACAAGAACTTTATCTCAAGAAAAAAAGATAACTACTCATCATTATGATAACACAGAAACAGAATCAAAAGCAAATTGTGGTTTGTGTATGAATGCTCAATCCTTGTTTTTACGTCGTTGAAAAATAAAATAGGTTTATAATTTAAATATAGATATAAATATGCCCTCTTTATCAGGTAAAAATAATTCCAACTGCATTCATTTATCTGGTAAAAATCCGTCTTTAAGTAGTTCGAAAGAATATTCTTTAGAAATAAAACAACTTAAAACCGTTATTTTAACACAAATTCTTATTCCACTTCTCTCCAATCAATGGGAAACACTCTATCAAAACATTCTTTTCTTAGATATTTTGAAAAAGAAAATAGAATCTTATCATTCTTTTTCTGGTTGGAGAGAAGAATTGTCGGTCTATTTGGATATGTTGAACTTGTTGGAAAAAGTGGTCAGCGAACACCGTCAATTGGAAGAAATCGAGAAAAAAATGTATGGTTCCGTTGGTGGAGGGGAAGAAGTTGTTAGTTTTGTTTATAAAACGAGTGCGATTCGAATGAAACCTGAATATGAAATTTATGATGCCATTTTTGGAAAACCACAACGAGAGAAAAATGAGAAATATCGGGAGGAAGTTCTTCAAGAGATTCAAAGAATGTTGTTGAAGGAAAATATTACGTTTGCCAAAATAAAAGGGAACCTAGGTTCCCTTAAAGTTAAAACTCTCGTATAAAATCTCCAATTCCAACGTCAAACTATAATCCATATGATTTAAATCAATAATGGTACCAAATTTATCCATAATTTTAATATGTAATCTCGAAATATTTACAGGACCATTATATTTTCGTTTTTTTACCAAATCATTGTTGTCATCAATAATGAGAGAAAGTTTTCCATTTACCATTGGTATTTTGGCAATAATATCTTCATTTAAAATACTTTTATCAAACCCAACCACATTTAACGTATTGTTATTATATTGATAATCGGTAATGGAAACGTAAATATAACGGTCTCCTCCAGCATCAAATAAACCTTCGGAACAGATTCTCTCTTTGATATGAATATATTTCGGCATTCGAAAACCAAGTGTCCAACCCATCGTATTCATTATATTTTGATTGATATCTTCTGAAAAAAGGAGAGAAAATTGTAGGGGTTCTTCTTCTAAAATCTCGAATTTCGATTTGAAATTATAGGGATCAATTGAAAACTTGATATATTTTAAATCTGTTTCGGTTGCAGATTCATAAAAGTAAGTAGTATTCAAATAATGTTGAAGACTTTCCATATCATAGTTGCCATCTGGTAATACAATCGGATAGGTATCTTGTTTTATGGTTCTGGTTTTATCGTTTTTATTTTGGTTTTTATGATGAATTTCGATTGTAAACTGATTGTTTTTTTGTAAATGAGAGAAAAGATACCACGCATTTGGAATTTCAATCGACGCCAATTTCATTGAAACCACATTTTTAATTTCGTTTGGTATTAAATATTGGAAATCACATGGATTACTTTGATAATAATTATTACGAAAACAACTATTTAAATTCAGATTTTGTAATTGCGTAACACGTTTAATGGAGTTTAAAAATCCTGGGCCTACTTGATTAATCTGTGTATTGGTGACAATATTGGTATTATTTTTTCCAGTGAGGTCAACTGCTGGATGCGAGTCGTTTACATTTAAATATTTTTCATTCAATGGATTATTTAATATATCGGTTGGGTTTGGTCTCACATTTGGATTGGATTTTGCTTGATAATCAGGTAAATTAGGGACGATTTGTTCTATCAAGGTTGAAACACGATAGTTTTCAAAACCATTGATTTTTTTGATTTGATTCACATAGTTTTCTAGAATCGTTTTTTCGTGAATACTATAAATCGGTAATTTCACTTTTTCTTTTTCAAATAATGCATAAATCGTTTCTAAAATTACTCTTCCTTGTAAAAAAAAAAGATAAATTGGTTCTGGCATTGCATTTTTTATTTGATTTACTTTTTCTTGAATCATATCTAGATTTTCTTTGAAAGCGGTTGATTTAGGGTGAATATGAAAGATATTTAATATTTCTTCGTAATTGTAATGTTCGATACTTAAATCCACATTTTCCATTTTTTATTATTATTATTATGTGATTTTATTATTATAGTAGGGGGACGCCCTCCCGAAGGTAAGGGAGTCCCCCACCCTACGGTAACTTAATAAACTCGGCGCAGGAGTTTCTACAACCATCTCTAAAATAGTATTATGCTTCGCTAAGCAAAGCACAATATTATTTTCTTAATAGGGGGACATACGTCCCCCCTATGACCCCCTCATTGTTAAGGGCTTTATTGACTCGGCGCAGGAGTTTCTACAAGTAGAAACTCGCACGCCTATCCCAGAAGGGGTCCTGAAGGGAGGAGGGGTCATAGGGCGTAAGCGTAGCGGAAAACCTAAGGTTCCCCTACTAGATAAGGAAATCGAATAATGGTATTTCGAACACCAGGTGTAGGTGTTTTAAAAACCACACTTACTACAAAAATCAATTGATTTGGTCTTATTTTTACGGTATCATCTCTGATTGTTATATTATTTATTGTATGTATATTATTTACATCTGAATTCGCTAAATGATAATCTTCCAATAGATTTGTGATTACACTCCAAGGTAAAGAAGATAATACACTACAATAATTGATATCAGATAAAGATTTGATTTTCGATAGGTCATTGGTTAAATCGATGAGAGAAGTGGTTGTAAAAGCGTTACGGGAAATATTCAAATCGTTTTCTATATTATTAATAATCTCATCTAATAAAAAAAATTTTTTCCCACCTCGCAAGGTTCGATAAGGTGCTAAAAAGGTAATATATTTTTCCAGGTTTTTATTGTTTTTAATGTTTTTGTCCATACCAAAATTCTCTCCATAAGGATAAAAAATATGTCTAAAATTTTCTTCTGTAATATCAATGGTGTCCAACTGTACAATATTGGCATTATTACAATTAAAATCGACTTGTGTATACTCTTGACACAATACGGCCACATCAATGATTAAATCTTTCGACATTTTTTATATTTTAATTTTATTTTATTCTTTTCTCTCTTCCTCTTTTTTGTATTGTATTGTTTGTAATATTTTCTCTCTTTATTCAATTGTAAAAACAACCATGTTTGAGTATAAAGAACCTGTAATATTGGTATTTACTACTTGTATATTATATTCACCTGTTTTTGCATTCAGTGGTATGATAAAGGAAATACTTGTACTAGAATAAAAGGTGATAGGAATATTTTCATATGGACCAAAAGTAATACTTGTAATTTCGTTGGCATTAAAATTTGTACCTAAGATATAAATTGTAAATGGATAAGTAGATGTTCTAAAAATAGGTGCGTTATAACTAGATAAAGAGTAGATACTAGGTGTTAAATTTGGATAAGTTCCTTGAATATAACTTCGACAACGATTTGATATATATTGTATGGTTGATGACGACATTACAATATATAAATTTTATATTTTCGGGGTTTTTTTTTGGTATAAAACATATTCTATCGATACTTTATAATGGATTTATATAAATTAAACCATCATTTTGAACATAATAAAGACCCAAGAAATTATATTTATGATTCGATTGAAAATAAAAAAGCACCAAATCAAGTTACTAAAAATATTGTCAATTCTTCACATTTAGTTGCTTCGAATCCTACCATTCAAGTAAAACCTTTATGTGGAGTATTCAATCAAGGAGATTTGGGAAGTTGTGCCCCAACTGCCTTGGCGGTTGCTATTTCTGTTGCCTCAAATGGTACGATTAACGATGCTTGTCGTTTATATACTTATTTTATTACTCAATCTTTACAAGGAACCAATCCATTAAAAGATAATGGTTCTAGTACACAAGCCATTATTCAATCTTTAAAGAGTTATTCTTGTTGTCCCGAAAAATATTTTCCTTATCTCTCCTCGAATTATTTAAAAATTCCTCCTCTCCCATGTTTTCAAAACACTTATTCATTGAAAAAGGTGATTTATAGTTATATTGCTCAAGATGCAAATATGTGGGCCAATATTCAAAATAGTATTTTAAATGTCATTCATCAAGTTAAAGGTGGTTTTACCGGATTAACCCTTGGATTTCGCGTTTATTCTTCTTTTATGACCGCTCAAGTCGCAAAGAATGGAATTGTACCTATGCCTAATCCAAGTAAAGAACGATCCTTAGGAGGTCATTGTGTTGCTCTAGTTGGTTATGTCACTTTACCGACTGGAAATTATGTGGTTTTCCAAAATTCGTGGGGGACAGGATGGGGAAATGGAGGATTTGGATACTTTCCGATTCAATATTTACAAAACCCTTCCTTGAGTGAAAAACCATTGGTTTTTTCTCTCGGTTATTAGATTTTGCTATCTGTTATTATCTAGGTCCATTATCATCTTTTTTTATTTTTAAATTCCCTTGAATGATATTTTGCGCATAATAATATACTAGATAGGCAAAACCAATACCTACCATGGCACCTGTTAAGACTTGCAAAATTGTATGATTTTTATAATTGACTCTTTGAATGATTGTATTGAGAGAAAATAAAAAGAAAATAAGAGTTATTTGAGGATTTTTAAGCACCAAGTGTATAAATGCGGTTGAATAAAATACACCTTGACTATGTCCGGATGGCATACCATAAATATCATAACCGAATCTTTTTCCATTATGAAGCGCCATTTCGATGAGTTTTTTATCTTCTGTAGGTCTGGGTTGTCTTATGATACCTTTCAGGATATAATTCAAAAGAATATTCAATACATAACCAATCAAGTAATACGAAAGATAAGAACGATAATTTTTGGCTAATAATAAAAGGATGGAAAAAACGAGCAATATTTTTGGTCCAAAGTAACCTAAATAATCAAAGATTTTTGATAAATGCATCTTATATATATATCCACTTTTAAGAAAAGTGGAGCAAATCCACTTTTAAGAAAAGTGGAGCAAATCCACTTTTAAGAAAAGTGGAGCAAAAATTTCTATGTTTACTTGGAAAACACGGCGTAGATATTGTACACAATTTCGACAAAGAACTATCGCTTTGCAAAAATCTTTGTCAAAATTGTGTAAGATATTTACGCCCGAGAATAATGACAAAGGGAGGGGTTAAAGGGGAACCGTAGGTTCCCCTTATTAGTATTGATATAAACATTCACATATAATGGTAAAACACCAATCACCTCCATTTAAATTGACTTGATTTCCTTTATCATCCAAGAGTCGAATACGCATTCTCTCAATATTCACGGGTCCAAAGTAAGTTCTTATATTTTGTTGTAAAGAACCACTAAATTCTACTAGCAATTCACCGGTGGTTCCACCAGATGATTTCACTGGAATCAAAGCGAAAATATCTGGAGTGGTCGGTGCTTTGGTTCGATAATTCGTTGTACTATTATTTTTTTTGAATATCTCATTGATGGTATAAAGTTGCGCTTGGGTTAAGGTTCTCGGTGCACTTGGAAGTAATTGTGCCGTTCTCGAATATCTTATATTAGACGTCATTTTATCTGCTACTAATAATCCATTGCTTGCTTCATTATTAATACCTGCTATCATATTTGATAGGTCATTGTAACCACTTCCATTTAAAGTTGTTTGCGCATTCGGTGCCAAACATGTATATGGTAAATCAGGTGAATAATAATTCGGGGTTTTGATGGTATTGTAGTATTCCGTAATTGAAACAAGACCATTATTCAAATGATTTTGATTATAATCATCAATCACTAAAATCAAATATTTGGTTCCATTTAGATTCAATACTGCTGGAGCGGTATTCCCACTTGGGTCAATTGGAAGATAAGGCTCACGATAACCCATTAACCAACCAAGAGTTTGGTCTAAATAATAAGATTGATTTACACAAAAGGTAGTACATTGAAGACGCGCCGTATAATCAAAAAAAGTAACAATTGTATTATTTGTGATTGTAAATGTTTGTGGAAAATCGGTGGATCCTTGGAAAACAAGACCATACAGATGAAGTGTTATTCTACCATTGATGGAATTATAAAGAACCGGAACTTGGGAAGAAGTATCGAATCCTGCAGTATGAAAAGCGCTATTGACTGCAGTTACAAATTGATTGGTGGAATAATTACCTGGTTCGATACTAATTAATATATTGTATTGAATGGATTCTTCGGTTATCCAAAAGCAAGTATTTCCATATATTTCATCAATCACGTACCAAGTAAGGGGAATTTGAAAAGAAAATAATTTCATATTCAAAACATTCGTTAATGGATCGGATAAATCCAAGGTATAATCACTCGCGGTACTTTCCGCATTATTGGCCGATTGACGAAATTGACTATCTAGATTAACAAACCGAGTAGTCGTATTCTTTAATGTTGGATTGAGCGTATCTTGAGCAATGGGTACACTATATGTATTATTTACTCCCAATTGCTGTTGTGTCATTGGAACATGTTTATTATCATAAATATCAATCTTTTGTTTTCGTTCCGTGATTTTATCATTTTGTACTGGATTTTTGGGTTGTGTTTGATATTCATTTTCATACCAATCTTTGGTTTGTTCTTCTATCTTTGATTCTTTATTATTATATTCTTTTTTTTTTGTTTCCTCTGGTTCTTCATATTGTATATATTGTAAAAGTCCATCTTGAATGGATTGAAAAAAAATAGAAAGGTTTGGATCCGTTGTTTTATATTTTTCTACATAAAAATTGGTTTTTTTTATAATCTCTTCTGGATCTAAATCATCTAAACCTACAATCGCCATTAACTCTTCCAAAGTATAATTCGAAACATCAGTATCAATCTTGGAAGACATTTTGTTTTCTTATTTATAAAGTATATTTGTATATTTGTATATTTTATAAATATTTATATTTATGTTTATATTTATCTATTCATCATATTCATTTTTATCTTTTTCTTCTACTTTATAAATACTATGAAATAAATCAACAATTTCCTTTTTTATCTCCATCTCTTCACATTTTCTATGTTTCATTAATTTTTCAGGAATCATGGTGAACCCACTTCCTCGTTTCATATGTGTTTTTTCTTTAAAAAGAATATAATCTAAACATTCTACCAATTTTTGATTTTTTTCCAAAAGTAGATCTCGATTGATTCGATATTTCCCTTGATAAGTATAACGATTAAAATTACCTATGCTGTAAATTGGGCGATTTATTTTTGGATGGTTACGAATCAGACCAATTCCCTCGATTTGATTGGTCGTATTATTCATTTCGATTACAAATAGTAATGAATGGATTATTATTTTTTCGGTCAATGGTTTTGGAGAACCATAAATACAGTTGAATTCTTTGTGTTTTAATCGATAATTCATATTTTGTCTCCACGTATCTTGATTGAATCTTGTGGAAACAATATTGATATTCATCTTTTGTGAAAAGTGGAGTAAAAAAAAAGAATTCAATTTTCTAGCCACTTAGCCACTTTTTAAAAAAAAAGTGGCGCAAATCCACTTTTAAGAAAAGTGGAGCAAAACCAGCCTTGAAAAATCTATATTTATTATTTATATCTATTTATGTCACTCTCTTATAAATTTGGGTTTTTAATAATCGATAACGCGGGTTGTCCATCGTTTTTATAAATAAACTCCAAGGACTAAGTGAATGAAGTGAAGATACTCCATTTTCACAAAACGAATTCAATAAAGATGGACTAAATCCGGAAACCATCGACGTATTTGCCTCATTCGATACATTTGGAAACCCATCGGTAGATCTTAAATTCCAGAATAAAATATGAGGCGGTTGGAAAGGTTTTCCATAAAGACGAATTCCTGTTTCTTCATATTTCTCTCGAATGTTGGAGTAAAGAGACCAATTCTCTTTTTCATTGGTTGTTCTCATCTTTGAATCATCCGCTTGATCTATTTGCATATCTGATAAAATCACCAAGGTCATATCTTTCACTTCTTCTGGGGGTAGTCTCGTTTCAATAATGGCATCTAATATTTTATCAAGTGCCTTATAAAAATTCGTATTTAATCCCCATTCTGATTCTTTGATCGTCTCCACTTTATCTAGAAAGGTTTCACACGATTCCAAATTTACCCAAGTTGGATTCGCACTAAATGTCATGATTCGATTGCCTAACATTGATTTTTCGGCAATTCTTATTCCCAATGCAATTGCCGCATATAAGGGTTCGCCTTCCATCGATCCAGAAACATCGACCATCGCAATCATTTTTTTTAAATTTGTGGTTTGAGTAGAATTGTTTTTCCATTGCATATTCAAGACGTCCATTTGGGTTTGTAATGTTTCGGTTACAGTTTCTGTAACTGTTCGATTCCTTTCATTGATTAATTGTAGGGCTTCCTTGGTAAAATCATTCATTCCGATTCTTTTCCCTTTGATTTCTGTATTATTTTTCATGGATGTTTGAATATATTTTGTAAAATTTGCGGCACATAAGATACGATCATCTTCCTCACGTCTTGTCTCTCCATTTTTTTTTACATTTAAAAATGCCTTTTTATTTTTAGATAAAGTGATGGATGTCACTTTATTAAAATCGATTTCTTTCCATTCACGTTCACATTGTTTTACTTGGGTAGTATCCAAATATTTATTCAACCTACTAATCATTTTACGGTATTCAATTTTACATTTGAGGACCGCTTTTTCACTTGAAGAATTCTTGACAGTTTTCTTGAAATAATTACAAGCCAATAAAGTATACAGATTTTCCCATTTTTTGGATTTCTCTCTAGGAATCCATTTCGATACGAATGAAATGTTTGAATTGGTAAAAAAAGTTTGTTCATCTTGTCTCAATTGATGATTTGTCGTTTCAATGATTGTTTGTATCAAAGGGTGGTCGTCATTACACCCTTTATCTCTACAATATTTATAAAAATATTTCATATCCTTCCATGAACCATAAGGATGTTCGTTTTTATTGTTTTGATTTTGAACAAGCGTTTCTAATGCAAAAAATGCCAATTCTGGATAATAATAATACCAAATATAAATCATCATATAAGTCAATGTATATTCTCCTTTTCCTTCGATGATGTCCCGTGTTTGACCAATCAGACAATACAAATAAGATAAATAGGCAAGGATGGTTTCTTTTTCAGAAGTATTTATTTGTTCGGTTAACGTAGTAAGAAGATAAATCAAACGAGTTTCTAATTTTTGTAAGGTTATGTCATTGGAGGTTCTTGTTAATTGAAAGTAAAATTGCAATATATTCTCTCTTAGATTGCTGGACCATGGATGTTCCATGTGTCCATTTTCACCATATTGGTTTTTCTGATTTATTTGTCTTGTTTCTATTGTCTCATAATTCTTATACATAAAGCAGGTATCTATAAGAATTTCATAAAAATCTTTATATTGTTTTTATATATTTTTGTTTAAAAGGAAATTAGGTAAGGACTACCTCCTGTGATTATTCTTCACGGTCTAACTGTTGGTTGGTTTGCTTATCAGACATTAATTGAAAAGTTAAGTGCGGATCGAACAGTTATTCTTTTTAATTATGATTGTATCAAGATGAATTCTATGGTTTTTGAAGCACCATCAGCAGATGAAGTAAATGACAATGTTAATTCGATATTAAAACTGCGCCAAGTAAGGACTACCACCACCACTTGAGGAACTAATTACTCTTTTTTTCTTGTACATTTTTTACGTTTCGAATTCATTCGATGAATAAATATTTTTTTCGTATACTTTATTACCAACAGGTATAACACGTACCACCTTGAAGATTATTTCCAACTGAATTTCCTTTTATTTCACCAATCAAATATGGTAAAATATTTATTTTAAATATTTCAACTACTAGTCCAAGACTACCAACACTTGCTCCATATGCTGCAGTTGATGGTGCTGTATTACTTGTAGTATTTTCGAAAAGTACAGGTGCTAAATCTATTTGTGGTAAACTTAATGAAAAAGGTGTTGTATATACGCTACCATCACTACCATTAGCAGTAACTAGAATTTGTATAAAAGCACTAGTTTGAGCACTAGATGTTTTAAGGTCTGGGAAGATATTTTTATCTAAATTTTTAATAGTATTACTAATTGTTTCTATAAAACCAAGAAATAAAGGAATTTCAACATCATTACCACTAGAACTTGATGTATTATTAGATGACCAAACATAAATTTGGTCACCTACTACAGGACTAGTACCTTGTACTGTGGTAGTAGTTTTAGTTTTAAACTGAAAATTGTAATTAACTGGCATTTTTATATATATTACAAAGAAAAAAAATATAAAATGCATTGATTAATTTTTTACGCACTGATAAAAACATATTTTAATTTACATTTCAACAAATTATTCTTTTTTTAATCCTAAATTTTTTACGCACTGATAAAAACATATTTTAATTTACATTTCAACAAATTATTCTTTTTTTACGCCTAAATTTTTTACGCATCAATTTTTTACGCCTAAATTTTTTACGCATCAATTTTTTACGCACCAATAAAAATATTTGAATTCCAAACGCATTCAAAATATTAATTATTTTTTCTTGTACCCTTTTTACGTGTCGAATTTATTTTATGAATATATATTTTTTTCGTATATCGCTGTATGTTTTTATCATTGTTTAAGGTTTTAATCTGTTTTTCATTTGTACTTGATTTTTTACGTAAAATAAAAAATAAACTATTCAAATCTTGAAAACTAGAAATGGTTTTTTCAAAGAAAATCGTGTCTATATTTTTAATGGTTTGTAAAAAAGAAGAATCGTCTTTGTATTCTTGTATATTTAAATACGGTTGAATATCATATGGTTCCAAGGTCATATTATATTTCAATAAAGAAAAAATGGAATATTTTACATTATCCATAATGGTGTTTTTTTTCAATAAATATATGATTTCTTCCCTTGTAATATAGTTTGGCGTATTCATAAAGAATTTCTCTTGTTTTATTTTTTCTACACTATTTTCTTTATTGATATAAATAAAATATAAATTTACATAATAATTGTCTTCTTTATAAAAGTCTTCATATTTTTTATCTTCTTCTTCAAATTTTTTAATCCATTCATCATCTAAAGAATCTATATTTGTTATATTTATTTGTTTTTCTTTTTCTTTTTCTTTTTCTGACATTGATAATTGTTAGTTAATCTTATTAAAATGATATATATTGTATCTTCCTTTTGAACTTATATTATTTCATCTTCTCTCGAAGAGATTTCATTATCTGAATAATGATTTACTTCCATCTCTTCTGTATAATCATTACCATAATAATTTAATGACCCGAAAACTTTTCGATAATTGTCCTCGCCGTATACATTAATATAATTCTCTCTTCTTTTTTTAAAGTAGTTGATTAAATATTCGCTATTAAAATCCATTTTTTCTTCTTTTGTGTTATTATGAGTTTCTTCTTTTACTGGTTGGAAGGTTATTTTTTGTTTTCGATCTAGTTTGAATCGAACCCATCCATCCGGTAAATCATCCTCATCCTTTTTATCATTATTATTGTCACTCTCTATGAAGGTCAACTTATCTTTGTATATCATGCTCGTTTTATCTTTATCTAAAGACTTGTCTTCGTCTTTGGTTTCAATTGTTTTTTTTGTTTCGTTCAATAAAGTTGGAAATGATTTCTCATCCATTACTAGTTGTGGTTGTGGTTGTAATTTGTTTTTTTGAGGAGGCTGATAGAAAGAAGTTTTTTGGGATTTATCATTGGAAAACATTTTTACTTTTACGTTTGTTTGATTATTTGAATGATTTTATTTTATTTATACTTTTCTATTTTTTATTTGAATAAGAATCAATTTTTTATACCTTTGCACATTTCAAGTGTGTGGTAACTGTTGCCTTTGCCACTCTCCCTTACATACAAAGTGGGCTCCCTCCTGAAGGCAAGGGTGAATATGCAAAGTTGAAAAAAACAATATAAAGACAAAAAAAATAAATAACTATCTCCTTACAGCAATTCTTTTTTTAGTATATACCTAAATCCCATAAAAGAACCCACATATTATATAAAAATATAGGAGATCGAAAGGGAACCTCTACGGAACCATAGGTTCCGTGAGGGTTCCCCTTTAACCCCTCCCTTTGCCCTTCGGGGATGGATATCATTTCATAACTCGGCGTGAATTACACCATTTAAAAAGCAAGGAGGGGGTTGTAGGGGGGATGTACATCCCCCTACCCTAAATGTCATTGATATCAATTTCTTCATTATTTGAAGTAATAAAAACGGATGATTCGGTTTTTTTTATTTGTATTTCTTTTTCGATTAATTCGATATATTCATCTGTTTTTTCATCAGTAAAATCAAAATTACCTTCCGTCTTGTTTAAAAATTTATCATCTTGAAAAATATTCCAATCTTCATGTACGGTTGTTTTTAGTCGTTCCTTATCCATGTCATTGTATACTTCTAACAAATCACATTTCTGGGTTGGTTTTGTATCCGTCGAAGAAGAGGGAGTATTTTCCCATTCTCTTAATCCAACCAAGACCCAAGTTCCAGGACTCAACAGATTATCTTTCTTTCCTCTTCCTCGAAATTTACCTCGTATAAAACAAAGCCTCATTGTTTTATCGATACATAGTACGTGACACATACCATTTCCTAACATTTTTTCTACTTTTCCATATACTTCACCTTCTTCTTGAGAAACTCTCAAGAATCTGGAAGCCCTTGAATTTTCTGTCACGAATTTACGTGCTTGACCTTTTGCTTTACTACCGCCAGTTGTATTTTTAACCATTCTATTATTGTTTTAATAAGATGTATGAAATGAGTCAAATAAAAAATGATTTCAATTTTCTTTGTTTTTGTTTTTTGTTTTTTTTTTTTTGTTTTTGTTATGAGAGTGAAATCTATCTCTTATAATATATCTAGGTATTCTTCACTGATTCGATAAAGACGATTCGATGATTTTCCATATTCTTGTTGAACCCATTCTTTAAATGTGATTTTTTCTAAGTCACCGATGCTTTTTTCATGACATTCTTTGCTTTGTTCATCGGGTTGATAATCATAACTCGTATAAAATAATTCTTCTTCCTCCTCATCTTCAAAGAATACTTTTCTCTCTTCTTCTACGATGTATCCATTGTAATTTTCAATTCTTTTTTTCCAAAGAGGAGAGAAAGATGCATAATATAGCCAATCCTCGAAATAGGCCGTTTTTAAATCTGCAGCGGAAATTTGATTGCGTTTCAAGGTAGATAACGCTCCTATTTTTTCATTGATTTTGTAACGACGTTCCTTTTTCAAAATTTGATGAGGATGTAAACTCGGGTCATCAATTTTATAACGGTTTATTTCTTCCTCGATTTCTTCTTCTAGAATCGTTAACGTTACAATCTTACCCATTTTTAGATGATTAGATAAACTATACAAATGAAGAATTCTGGTTAAGAATAACTTTTGTGGAGAGAAAGAAATGTTGCTTGATTTCAACCATTTGATGGTTGTATGCCAATCTTTTATCATATTCTTCGTTTGTGTTTCTTTTACGTTGGTCTTGAAAAATTCAATAAATGTTTTCAAGTTTTCCTCTAGGAATTTTTCGTCTTTTTCTCTCCATTGATCAAAGATGAATACCGCTATTTGTAAATAATCAGGAGATTCTTGTTGTTCTAAATTTTCAATGGTTGAACTGATTTCAAAATTATTTATTAAACTGGATAGTGAAAAATGATCAAGATTATAAGGTCTTATTATTAAATTTTTTATGATTAAATGCGCATGAATAAAGTGGTTCTTATCTTGACTTTTGTTTTTTTCTTTTAAAATGTGTATTTTTTTCAACAAATAATGTTCGAATTTCATATTTAACGAAGCATAAAAATCTTGGAAGATGACCCATAAAAATTCATACAATTCTTCTTCGAATCCCGAATCATAAAGTTCCCTTGCCCAAAAGATTGCTTCCTCTTCTTTCTTTTGCAAAAGGGCGTGAAGAAGTGAATACCCGACTTCTTGCTTTTCATATAAATAACGCGTAAATATAAAATTGGACATTTCTTAGATTTTCTATTTCTATTTCACTATGTTTAGGTATATTTTGTTTATAAAAAAGATTTCAATTTTTTATTTTATAATATTTAAGTAATGTATAAGCAATGGTAAGACAATTAAGCGCTTGGAATAAATTCGTGAAAAATGTTTTTCATAGTGAAAGAAAGAAAAATCCAAAATGTACATTCAGTGATGCCTTGAAAAAAGCGAGTCAATTGAAAAAGGCCGGCAAAATGAAAGGTGGAGATTTAACTGGAGAGGATATGGTTTCTAGTCTTACTAGTAGTAGTACTTCCTCTCCTATGGAAGAAGATTCCATGGGCGAAAGTTCTAGTACTTCTTCTATGATGGGAGGAAAAACTCGTAAGAGAAAATCCGGAAAATCCAAGAAATCTGGAAGAAAATCCAGAAAAGTAAGAAAATCTAGAAAATCAAAGAAATAAATGTTCGATTTTTCCCCTGGTCTCTCTCAAATTTTCTCTCTTGTCATGGTCGGAGAAAACTACCTTTTGAAAACATTCTCGAACCTTTTCTATGAATCGCCATTCATTTGATATTTTATCTAATTGTTTTACACCATTACGCATTTCAAATGCGTATTGCTCAGTCTCCCTCCCGAAGGGAAGGGTGAATGTGCAAAGGTGTAGATATAATAAACTCAATTGATAATTGTTTAGATTTCTCATTTCTTCTTCCGTTTTATTTTCAAAGAGAGAAAAAACTTCAATTGGTAAATACTTTTTCATTTCAAGAAGATTGTTTTTGTTTTGAAAGGTTAAAGGAAGCGATAAAATTGGTAATTTCTCTCGATTAAAAAAAATGGTTTCTTCATTTAAACGTAATGGATAAATACCCTTTTCATTTAATAGAATCAAACTATCTACCAGATAAAAATAACTTGAAAAAAAATAATGGAAAAAGGTTTTTGGTTCATTCCATTGAGAGAAAAAAGTTTTGTAGGTTGGGTAAGATTTTCGAGAATATGGATAGGTCACTAATACATAAGATTGTGGTGTGGTTGATGTATATAATGGTGTATAATTTTCCAGATGGGATTGTTCTTGATTGATTTCTCCTATTTTTAGGCGAGAGAAACTCTGGATCAAATAATATCTTTCATTTATGTTTCTTGTATTTGTTAGTAGTTCCTTTGTAGTTATTTCATTTTGAAAAAAAAAATCATCATTACGAATGATTTGTTCTTTTTTATTATCATTATATTGACGTAATTTTGATTTTGGTTTTTTTTTATTACTTTTGGATATATTTTCTAGTAAATATTCAATTGTTTTTTTTTCATTATTCCATTGCATTTTATTTATCTTTGTATATGTATCTATATTTTTATATTTGTCTCTCTAATTTTATAATAACGGTTTTTATATGTTTTTTTAATTTTTTCATTAATTTCTTTGTCTATTTTTATATTTTTCACCTTGTATAAAAATTCAATTTCTTTTTCAATTGTTTCTTGATTTTCATTACAAAAATTAGTAAAAGAAATTGTTGGTTTTAACTGAATATTTTTTTTCAAGTATTCATCTATTATTTCCAAAAATTCCTTGTTTACATTGATATATGAATTCGTCGTTTCTTTTTCCGGTATTGCAGGTGCCTTTTTTTCAGTTGCCATGGGTTTCTTACGGAAATAATATCTTGCACTTTTGAATATTTTATCTTCAATGTCTCCTTCGTAACCTAATGCTTGATGTTTTTTTATTTCCAATTGAAATAATTTATCCTTTTCTTCTCTCCATTTTATCCAATCCTGTTTGAAATCTTTTCGATGGTCGTATTGATGGTTTTTTGCAAAACGTGATAATTCTCCATTTAATTCTTCTCCTAATTGATAACGATAAATTTGTTTATTTGATTGTGTTGGTGGTGTTGGAGTTTTTGTTAATTGATTTGAATCTTTTGACATTTTTTGAGAATATTATTTTTAATTTATAGATTTCATTTTTAAATACTTTTTGTTTCAATTTTTTCCTATCTCTATATAATTTATGTCAACTTTTGCATTATATAGTCAACCTTATTTAACCAATTATGGATACGATGGTTGTTATCGTAATATTATTACGTTGAATATGATGCCTCAAGGACCCTTAAGCAGATTCGTTGTTCGAACTGAATTCAAACCATTGAGTCATTTTCAGACGTTTGGGGGGGATTGTGACCAAAGAAAAAGGTGTGGTCTTGCTTTACGAAGTTTTCAGAGGGGTGGTTGCGGTTTGATGTCGGTAGAAGAATTACCTGATTTATATTCCTTTTTATTATCGAATGGATATAAGATTGAAACAAGTCTTACTAAAATGACCAATGGTAGTACAATTCGGTTGAATAATGGAAATAATAATGCAGAACTCATTTGTTTTGTTAGTAGGGGAACCTACGGTTCCCCTATGACCCCTCCCTTTTCCCTTCGGGGATAGATATTATTATTAACTTGGCGCGGATATTGACAACCATCTCTACAATGATATTGTGCTACGCATAATATTATTGTTTTTTTCTTTGTAGAAACTCGCGCCTAGTTAATTAAGTAAAAAGCGAGGAGAGTGTCTCCCTCCATCACCGAAGGGAGGAGGGGTCATAGGGGAACCTAGGTTCCCCTAAAAGAAAATTGAATTTAAATAATATTATAACAATATTATAATAATATCTATTTATTAATATTATAAAATAATGGAAACAGAAACAGAATCTTATTACTGTTACTTGCCCGATAATTTTGACTTTTTAACCAGTAATTTACAAAAAGAAATCATTGATTATTTGAGTTCCATGGATGAACGTCAAAAAAAAGCGTATTTAATTGCCAAAGAACATTTGGGCTCCTCCTTTAATATTTTTCGAAGTAATGGATACAAAGAATGGAAAAGTAAAACTTTATAAACCGATGAACATTTGAAATGGGACACGCCTCTTTAGATGCGTCTCTATTCAACTGATTTATCGGTAACAGTTACCTTTGAAGATTTTTGGAAATCAAATCTTCGCACCACCATTAAAATTTTGAATCGAATTCTGTATACGATTCACTGATTTTTCTCTTTGTTTCTGTAGTTGATACATATATTCTCTTTTTAATCCTTCAAATTCATCCATTGTAAATTGTACCGTATTTCGAATTTCTTGAATGGTTAATGCCGCTGTATTAATCGATGCTAAAACAGTTACGACAATCGTATTAAATGTCCTTATAGTTCCTACAAGAATCCCATATATTGGTATTGCTTCCAATGTATTTAAAATTACACTGACAATTGCTTTACCTATTCTTTCACCCGCCTCTTCTCCGTAAAAAATTACTTTATCAACGAGGGGTTCAATAAAAGGCATTGAGGCTTCTAGTACTAAAGAACCGATAATGGCGATTTCTTGTAAATTGGTTGTATTCTCCAATGTTTTTTTAACGGCCATTAATTGATCTGTTATTTCATTGGGACTCTGTAAATTAACTCCTACATAATTACCAGTATTCTCAATTGCATTTAATAATCCTTTTTTTACCACTTGTCCTAACTTACCAAAAAATCCTGGATTATCATAAGCCCTTTGAACTAAACTATATTGTTGTTGATGAGGAATAATGGTAGTATTATAAGCATCACGTAATGTTTGTTTTTTTTGATTAGGGTTTTTATCCGGAATGATATTTGCAATTTTATCATGAGTTAGATTGATATTTGTTTTTGAATTATCATTTGAATAAGGGCTTGAATAAGGAATCATTGTATTACGATTAGAATAAGGGTTTGAATAAGGATTCATTGTATTACGATTTGAATAAGGAATCATCTTATTTGAATTGTTATTACGATTAAACATTGATTTATTTTGAATTCTCATATTATTGATACCTCCTTTTTGTTTCTTCTTGTATCTATTTTTTTTTGTTTTGTTATTAACCATATTAATATAACACAAGTTTTTATTTTTAAGGGTAGGGGGACGTACGTCACTACGCCATCCCCCTCCCGAAGGTAAGGGGGATGGACTGCCCCTTCCCTACGGGATACCCCCACATTGCATTTTAGGGCACGAGTTTCTACAAAGAAAAAAACAATCATATTATGCTTCGCAAAATATCATTGTAGAAATGGTTGTAGAGCCCGCGCCGAGTTAATAAAGCCTTTAACAAGGAGGGGGTCTCCCGGAGGGTGGGGGACTCCCTACTATGATTGTAAAAATTGTTGTCAATACCCACACCCTAAAAATGCAATGTGGGGGTATCCCGTAGGGAAGGGGCAGTCCATCCCCCTTACCTTCGGGAGGGGGATGGCGTAGTGACGTACGTCCCCCTACCCTTGAAATCTTTAAAGGACATTTTATAATTTTTATCCACGATTTCTTTTTTTATGGGTTGTAGAAAATTTAAATTTGAAAAACGACCTTTGGAAAGATAGTTATTTGCTTTTTCTTTTAATAATACCGTGGACGAAGAAGAATTTGAATTGGTTTGATTATAACGAATTGTATTTGGTTTTTTTATATTTTGGCTTTGGCTTTGGCTTTGTATGGAACTCGATTGTTTATTTATTTCTTGGTCTTGATTTTGTCTAGTAGGTTGTGAAGAAGGTTGTATTGGATTTGACGATTTATTATAGTTTTTTAATTTGGCAAATACATTTTTTCTAGTTTCCTTTGTTTCATTGATTGTTTCTGTTTCTTTTGTTTTGGGTTCCTTTCTTTCTTTTTCAAGGATTTCTTCTCGTTCTTTTTCCATTCTCTTATGTTCTTCCAACTTTTCTTTTTGTTTTTGAACTTCTTCTTCCATATCGATATAAAGTTCAATACAATCAAAGGTCAATACATATTTTCTCCCGATTGTTTCCAAATAACGATAAGGAATGGTATGATCACTATAATACTCAAAACATTCTCTCTCTTGGTTGTAATACATTGCTACATTTCCTAAGGGCGTTTTTTCAATTAAAAAACTGGTTTTCAAGTTTCTTTTACTTTCCGAATTTTCATGTTTTTCACCTTCACATCTCTTTTTATATTCTTTCAAATATTTTTCTTCATAAGGTACTGGTTTTGGTATGGGTTTGTTTTTTTTATCTTTATTCAAATCATCTTCTTCTTCTTCTTCATCAAAAAAAACATAATACGCAGATAAAGAATAGAACAATAGATTTGCTGCTCCAAGAATGAATACAAATTGTATTAAAAAATCATTCAAAAAAAATAAATTTATCATTGTTTTGATTTTATTGTCTTTTGTTTGTTTATTAAAAACAATATTTTATCTTTATATTTTTATTCAAATGAATAATGATTTTATCAAAATATCTAAAAGTTATCAAAAGAAAAATTATATTTTTCAATATCATCTTTGTAAAATGTTTCTACAAGATCTTTTATTTCTTCATCATAAAAGTATTTATAAGAAATAGGTAATTTTTCATTAATTATATCTTTTGCGATATCTCCACAAAATTCAGTATTATTTGTTTTTACTCCGTGATGTGTTGCACTATATTTATTAGCGTCTATTATGTAATCTGTATCATCTTTTAATTTATATGTATAAGTTTCATTTTCATTAATACGTATATATTTTGTTATCATGGATTCTTCCCCTTCTATATATTGTTTATGGAAGTGATATTTATCATTATCATTAAAATAATTTATTTTATTTCCTACTAATTCTTTTAAATATTCACGAAAACTTAAATTATGACTAGTTTGCGCTCGAAATATAGATACAGCGCGTATATAAGGATTCATTATGAATTTAATAAATGTATATTTTTCTTCTATTAGTTCATCTATATCTATATAATTAGTGTGGGGATGAAATAGATTCATTCTATAAGTGTGAACCCAATTTGGACTATATTTATTTGCATCTTCTAATAAATGAACCAAATCCAAATAACATTTAAATGCAATACTACACCCTCCTCTTGGAGAAAAAGAAAAACAAATTTTATTTTCTTTGTCTCCGTAAATTAAAGTACTATATCTACTATTACTTTTAAATTTTGAAACAAATGTATTTGAATTTTTTATATTTATACCGTATAACTTTTCATTTGATATATTTATTTCTTCATTCATTTATATTATACCGATTAAATAAATAATTTCTTTCTCTCCAAAAACAATTCTTTAATTTCATTGGATAAATCTGGTAAATCAATGATTTCATAGGTTCCCTCTTCGTGTTCTGGATGAATTTGTACTAGACATAATTTCGTTATTTTTTTACCGTATTTTTCCTCCAAAATTACTTTATAAGTGTTTAATTGCATCGCATAATGCCAGAAATTCGTATCTGGGATATGACTGATTGTAAAAGGGATTGCATATTTATTAAAAGCATTGACTCTTTTAATTTCTTTAACACGTTTCCAGTCATAAATCGCAAGAGTTCCGTCTTGATTTTCATAAATCATATCAATGGAACCAGCCAAATGAATATCTTCATTGAAAATCGTCCATTCTGTTCGATATGGTTTTAAATCTTGGGTCTCTTCCAAATATTTCAAGAAGAATTTCCATTCGGTTGTTTCATGAGGCGAATACGTTGGTTTTTCTTTTTCATCTTGGGGTTGTTGATAATGTTCAAGAAGTTCTTTATGGGTGTATCCCTGTTTTACTTCCGGATTATTCATAAAACATTCAATTTCATAATGCATATCTGTTCCTAGTGAAGATACATTTTTTCCATTTTGTGACCATTGTTCTTTGATTTGTTCAGAAGTGAGACCCCAATATTTATTTTTTTCATTCCAATTCCTTCCTTTCATCATATTTTTAATTACCGCATCCGCATCAAAATGTGGAAAATTGGAATGAATCCACGTGGTTACTGAAGTGTATGGTAAAACAGGATTTTTATCTGTTGGTATACTGATTGTATATATGTGTGTTGGCTCATCAAAATCAATATATTGGTCTCTAGGATGTTGATTGTAGACGGATAAAGTATTATGTAACATGGTTTTGTTTTCAATTGACATTTTATTTTTTTGTTTATGTTTATGTTTATGTGGTTCACTTATGGAATCAATTTTCTTTGTAGAAAACAACCAATTTTATTTTCATATTATAAGTTATTATAATATGAATTTTGATTTGAATATTCAAAATTATAAATTCGATGAATTGAGAGAATTATTTGAGTTGCCAATGAATTACGACTCTTTATCTATTGAAACCCAAGATTCCAAATTGAGAGAAGCAGTCTTGACCAATATGGAAATTAACCAGGAACTTAAAATGAAAACCATTGCTTTTTTATCAAAAGCAAAAGAATTATTATTGCAAAAAATAAGTGAAAATGTCAGGAGTTCCATTAAAAATGATTTAAAAAATGTCTATAAAGAATTCTATAATTCCAGTTATGAATTGAAAAAAACACAATTAGAAAGCCCAGAAGAACATATGGTTCAAATAGATAAAAAGAGTCCTTTTCTCTCTTCTTTTCCAAGTGAATTCTTTCCTGGAGTCATTAATCCATTGAAACGAAGAATCAACCGTCAAAATTTAAACGTGGATACACGATTTAGAGATAATTACTTTTCTACTCAATCTTCTAATTTTAATTTTGATTTACCCTTATTGTTAAAAGATATTGTTACCATGCAGTTAAATGCTTTAGAATTACCTACTAGTTTTTATACCATTTCAAAACAATTAGGAAATAGTTTTTTCAATGTAAGTATTACCGTTGATATTACAGGGAATAAAGAAACCTTTACAAGTATGGTGAATGTAAGTGATGGTAATTACACTCCAGAAACATTGATGACTTTTTTAAATACCTATATGTCTGGATTAGGTGGTTTTTATCAATATGTCTATTTTACAACCAATATTTATGAAGATAAGACCGGGAGTGGTCAAGTCATTGTAGGAATCAATACACAATTTACAACGGATTATCCTGATTTGGCATTACCTATCATTACTTTGAATTTTCAAGTTGGTAAAAATGGGTTAGATGATACGTTTACTCCACTTCCTTTGAAATTCGGTTGGATTTTAGGGTTTCGAAATGGATTGTATGTAAATAATCATACTTATGTTAGTGAAGGATTATTAAGTTTGGTAGGACCTCGTTATATTTATTTAGTCGTAGATGATTACAATAATAATGTAAATGATGGCTTTTATAGTGCATTTAATTCCTCTATTTTAAATAAGAATATTTTGGCCCGAATTTCTCTCCAGACTGGTATTTTTAATGTATTGGCTCAAAATAATTTATCCATTATTACTTCTCCTCGTCAATATTTTGGTCCAGTAAATATTCAAAAAATCAATGTACAATTGTTGGATGAGTACGGCCGTATTTTAGATTTAAATAATATGGATTATAGTTTTTGTTTGACCTTCCAATCGATTTATGATATACAATAAGAAGGGTAAAATAACAAGGGTAGGATGAAGGAAATATTTATTCTATTCTTATTATAACAAGTAATGACTTTTCGAGTACCTTATGTATCCGCTAAAAGAACCTTTGGAACCTTGAATAATCAGGGAAATGCGGGGGATTTTATCATTTATAAAACCCAAAGTGTTTCATGTTGTAAAAGATGTTGTGATAATACGATTGACCCAGCGATTTTAAATAATAATTTGGTAAAAAAAATGGATTTAACAGGAGTGAATGTATTACAAACCATTTACCCTCTTTCAAATCCTATTACTCCTACTACCATCAATCCAAACAGTATTTTTTATTTGACATATAACATTGACCCGGATGGGTTATTATTTGGGAATCGTCCTTGTGGAATCAACAATTATCCGAATTATATGGTTTATAAATAAAAAGTAATCGTTACGAAAGCAGTGATGGATATAATGGTAAATGAAAAATAAGAAAATAATTTAGGTTTTTCAAGATGAATTCTCATTTTTTTTCTAGTAAATGGAATTGAAATGCTAAATATGGTTTGTTTTTCCTGATTTTCTTGTATTTGTTCTTCGTTGTTTTGTTTCTCTTCTATACATTCTTCATCTAAATAAGGATAAACATAAGTTTCAATGATTCTTTTTTTATATTTCTTTTTTGGTATTGTATTATTATTATTATCTGTTTTATCTAAATCTACAAACTGACCCCATTCTACATAATCCTCTTCCACTTTTTCTAGAACTGGAACAAATTTTTGATTCATTATTTTAAACTTATATTTATATTTTTTTATACTTTTTATAAAAAAGTATAAAAGTAATTCAATTTTCCTACCACTTTTGGAAAAGTGGTGCAAAACAAATATTATAAATACCACTTTTGGAAAAGTGGTGCAAAACAAATATTATAAATACCACTTTTGGAAAAGTGGTGCAAAACAAATATTATAAATAC